>Ga0123353_10000578_pt1 | contig 44872 bp, 65 predicted proteins | sample TergutLab28metaG_3_FD_92763 | JGI IMG/M metagenome (GOLD analysis project Ga0123353, IMG submission 92763) | Labiotermes labralis P3 segment gut microbial communities from Petit-Saut dam, French Guiana - Lab288 P3 | ecosystem: Host-associated > Arthropoda: Insects > Digestive system > Gut ... | reverse complement strand
GATTCATATGGTATTTAGATAAAGAACTGACTAGAGTCTGGGACTTTGATAAAGATAAGGTGGAGAAAGATATTATTCTTTACACTACTTATCGTTAGTAACCTTTTTTTTGAAATAAACTAAAAAAGACTTAGGCTACTAAAAAGAGACGGCATGGCTATAAAAAGTCATGCCGTTTTCTTGTATACGGCGCAACAAATTGCAAAAAGTGGGGGTGCGGACAAAAACCTGGACCAAATATTAGACAGGAGATATGTCCCCAACCTAGATGGGGGAAGCATAGCAGACTAACTTTATACTGCTTGTTATGCAGAAGAAATAGTTAATAGTATTATATGCCATTTTTAATTGTTTATAAGATATTTAAGCATTGCCCATATATTTTAAAACAGCGCTTATCTGTTCCTCTATATCTTTCTGTCGTTGCTCAAGTGTCAAATTACTAATGGCTTGGGCAGCCTCAGAAGTGCTGTAACCTAAAGAAATTAAGGCATCCATTACTTCGTCTTGCAGATTGGTATGGCCTGTATTTACCGATAGGGCTAGACCGCCCACTTTGTCTTTTAGCTCAAGACACAGCCGTTCGGCGGTTTTTTTACCTATACCGCTGATTGTGCTTAGAGACTTAGTGTCACCGGCGGCAATAGCCAGTTTTAAACTGGTTAAGTTTTTTTGCGAAAGCAAAGCTAAAGCCAGTTTAGGTCCCAAGCCGGAAACAGTTATTAGAAGTTTAAAGAAATTTAATTCATCTTCATCCAAAAAAGCAAAAAGAGCTAGGACATCTTCACGAACGTATAAATGAGTGTAAACAGTTACCTCTTGTCCAATATGCATGTTGTTTAGGTTATGAGTTGGCATTGAAGCCTTGAATCCTACACCGTTAACAGTTATTACAGCCCAATCTAGGCCGGTGCTCTGAATATTTCCTTGTAGCAATGCGATCATTTTAATATTCTTTTAATCCTTCCATTTCATTTTGTAGGTGATGGCATACAGCTATGGCTAAAGCATCAGTAGCATCAGTTTCGTTTGGTAAATCAGCATTATCCATTAAAAACTTAAGAGTTATTTGCAGTTGTTCTTTAGTGCTGTGCCCATAGCCGCTTAAGCGCTGTTTGACTAAATTAGGCAGATATTCGGCAGTTGGCAAACCTTTAACGGCAGTTGCTAATATGGCTACACCTTGAGCTTTGCCTAATGTAAAAGCGCTACGTACATTTTCGCCCACGAAAGGACTCTCTATGCCACAACTTTGCGGGTGGTATTGCTCAATAATTTTTATCAGTTCTTGGTAAAAATAAAGCAGGCGGTTGCTGATATGACTGCCGCTTTTTTGTTTAAGCACGCCAGCGGCTACATAGTGCATATCTTGCCCGTTAGTATCTATTATACCCCAACCTGTTTTAACTGTGCCTGGATCTATGCCTAAAATTCTCATATTATCATAATAAAACAAAAACCGTTTTGGTGCTATATTTAACAGCTGCTCAAAACGGTTTTTAGATTAATTATTTTTTTAAACTAGTCTTCGAACTTTTCCAATACTTCATTACTGAAGTTGACGTTGGTAGTTACGTTGTTTACATCATCCAAATCTTCCAAACGGCTCATCAGTCTCAAAACCGAAAGGGCGGTAGCTTCCTCCAGTTCCATGGTATTTTTGGCTATTTTAGTAAATTCTACGTTTTGCAGTTCCCATCCTGCTTCGCTAATGGTATTTTTGACGTTTTCCAAATTTTGCGGATCAGTTATGATCTCCAAAACAGTACCGTCTTGCTTAACATCGTCAGCACCGGCGTCTATGGCCAAAAGAGTTATTTCATCGGGGTCTTTGCCGGTTATATCCAGTGTTATGATGCCTTTGGGTTCAAATTGCCAAGCTACAGAGCCGTTTTCGCCCAATGAGCCGCCACCTCTGGAAAAATTGGCCCGCACTTCCTGAATAGCGCGCATGCGGTTGTCAGCTAAGATATCTACCAAAATAGCTGCTCCTCCCGGACCGTAGCCTTCCATAGTCATTTCAATGATCTGCCCGCCTTCTATTTCACCGGTACCTTTTTTGATGGCACGTTCAATATTATCGTTAGGCATATTGGCCGCCTTGGCTTTGGAAACAATCATGCGTAGCTTAGCGTTCATATTAATATCACCACCTCCGTCTTTAGCGGCAATGATGATTTCTTTAGCTAATTTGGTAAAAAGCTGTCCTCTTTTAGCATCGGCGGCACCTTTAGCGTGCTTGATAGTGGCCCATTTTGAATGCCCAGACATAGTTACTCCTGCTTATTGTTTAACTTAACTTGTTTGCACATAAATTTTGCCACAAAAATAGCGTATTTACAACTATGTTGTAAATTTACATGCTTATATATGATATTTTTTTATTCGTCTATACGGAAATTTTTTACTAGCTTGAGATAAGTTTGAAGACTTTTAGTTTATGTTGGCTATTGCTTAGGAGTTCATTAGGCTTAGTCTCTTTAGGGGGTCTGCTTTGCTTTGATATAGCCTTTTATGTTAATATTTTGTGTGATTTTTGGCTACGCTAACTAGCAGCTGCGAATACGGTAAAATATGCCGTTTTTGTATAAAATTTTTATTTTGTTGTTAAATTTAAGATATAGCAAACGCTTGGTAGTTTTCTACGGTAAGCGTTTATCATGTGGAGGCTAATCTTGGGCAAAACACTAGCAGAAAAAATACTCTCGCAAGCTTCCGGCAGCGATGCTATGGCCGGCAGTATTGTAGTATCAAAGGTAGATTTAGCTTTTGTACAGGATACCACTGGTCCTCTTGCTTTGCGCGAATTTGAAAAATTAGACTTTGGTAAATTGGCATGTCCGGAGCGCACAGTGCTTTTTATAGATCATGCGGCTCCCAGTCCATCGCGTGCTCTTTCCGTAGACCATGTATTTATTCGCTCTTTTGCTAAGAAATATGGCTGTGTTCTTTCCGATGTAGGTGATGGTGTATGCCACCAGATTGTAGCTGAGCGTTTTGCTTGTCCAGGTTGGGTGATAGTGGGTGCTGACTCGCATACCGTAACCGCCGGCGCTTTATGTTGTTTTTCCACCGGCATGGGTTCTTCTGATATTGCTGCTGCTTTTGCTTTGGGCAAAACTTGGTTTCGAGTGCCGGAAACTGTATATGTTGAACTTAGCGGATGTCTGCAAAAAGGTGTTTCTGCTAAAGACATCATCTTACATCTCATAGGTCACATAGGTGCTGATGGCGCCACTTATCAAGCTTTAGAGTTTGGCGGCGAGGCGGTGCGAAGGCTTTCTATGGCCGATCGCTTAAATATTTCAAATATGGCTATTGAAGCCGGTGCTAAAGTAGGTCTTTTCCCTTCCGATGCTGTAACTCATGAATATCTAAAATCGCGCGGCAGAGAAGAATGCTGGCAAGAAATTAGAGCTGATGATAACGCTGTTTATCAAAAGAAAATAAATATAGATCTAAATAAGCTGCAGCCTATTGTGTCAAGACCGCATACTGTGGACAATATTGCTTTAGCCAAAGATTTAAAAGATATTAAAATAGATCAGGTATTTATCGGCACCTGCACTAATGGCCGCATTGAAGATATGAGCGTTGCCGCCACTATACTTAATGGTAAACGACGTCATCCAGATACACGTTTACTTATCTGTCCGGCTTCGCGCGAAATCTTTACCGAAGCTATAGAAAAAGGTTATATGAAAACTTTTATAGAAGCCGGTGCGCTTATTTTGCCACCTGGCTGTGCCGGTTGTTTGGGATTACATCAAGGTGCTTTAGGCGATGGTGAAAAATGTCTGTCCACTGCTAACCGCAACTTCCAAGGACGTATGGGCAATGTGGAAAGTGATATATATTTAGCTTCTGTTGAAACTGCAGCTGCCAGTGCTATTACCGGATATATTACTGACCCCAGAGAGGTGCTATAAATGCTAACCGGTAAAGCTCATAAATTTGGCGATGATATAACTACTGATCATATTGCTCCTGGGCGTTTAGCTCATTTGCGCTCTAATCTTCCTGAGCTGGCTAAACATTGTTTAGAAGATGCCGACCCCAATTTTTCTGTCAATGTACAGACTGGCGATTTTGTGGTAGGCGGCAAAAACTTTGGCTTGGGTTCTTCGCGCGAACATGCTCCGCTTATTATTAAAATGAATGGGGTGTCGGCAGTTTTAGCCAAGTCTTTTGCCCGTATTTTCTATCGCAATGCTGTCAATTTAGGTCTGCCTGTTTTAATATGTAATACCGACCAGATAAATAATGGCGATGTTTTGGAAGTAGATCTTGCCGGTGGCTATGTGGATAATAAAACTACCGGTACAAGAATGACTTTTGTGCCCTTGCCTAGCGTTATGCTTGCTTTACTTAATGAGGGCGGTCTTAATCCATATATTAAAAAATACGGCGATTTCAAGTTTTAGCTTGCAAGACCAAATTAGATAACAAAGAGGAAAAAATGAGCTATAAAATTACTCTTATTCCCGGCGACGGCATCGGCCCGGAACTTACCGAAGCTACCGTACGTGTATTGGAAGCTAGCGGTGTAGATTTTCAGTGGGATGTGCAACAGGCCGGTATTGATGTTATGGCAGAATGCGGCACTCCTTTACCTGAAACAGTATTGGAAAGTATACGTCGCAATAAAGTAGCTTTAAAAGGGCCGATTACCACGCCGGTGGGCAAAGGTTTTCGCAGTGTGAATGTAGCTTTGCGCAAAAGCTTAAATTTATATTCCTGTGTGCGTCCCTGTAAAAGTTATGACGGTGTACCGGTAACTTTTAGAAATGTAGATATCGTAATTTTCCGTGAAAACATGGAAGATTTATATGCCGGTATAGAGTTTGAATTAGGTAAAGCAGAAACTTTAGAACTTATTACCGATATTGAGCGCTTAAACGGTAATAAGATATTATTTGACAGCGGCATTACTATTAAACCGATTTCTATTACCAATTCTAATAAAATTTTACGTGCTGCTTTTGAATATGCTGTTAAAAACAACCGTCGTAAAGTAACAGCTGTACATAAAGCCAACATTATGAAATATACTGACGGTCTTTTCTTACATTTAGCCGCAGAGATGGCGCTGCAATATCCGCAGATAGAATTTGAAGATCGCATAGTCGACAATATGTGCATGCAACTCGTTAAAGATCCCACCCAGTTTGATGTGATAGTATTGCCTAATCTTTACGGAGATATACTTTCCGATTTATGTGCCGGTTTGGTAGGCGGTTTAGGAGTAGCTCCAGGCGCTAATATTGGCGACGAATATGCTGTTTTTGAACCAACTCATGGTTCGGCGCCTAAATACAAAGGCATGAATAAGGCTAATCCTATGGCGCAAATGCTTTCTGGTGTTATGATGCTTAGACATTTGGGCGAATATGAGGCGGCCAACTTAGTGGAAAAAGCTATGGCTGAAGTTATTGCCGAAGGTAAATATGTCTCTTATGATCTTTTACCTTTAAATGACAGAGCGCGTGCTGTAGGCACTGCCGAGGTAGCAACCGCCATTATTGAAAGGATGCAAAATGCCTAAGATATCCGTAATCGGCGCCGGCAATGTGGGCGCCACTTTAGCACAGCGTTTATATGAAAAAGATTTGGCTGATGTAGTGATGTTTGATATTGTGGAGGGACTACCACAAGGTAAAGCTTTGGATATATTCCAAGCTTCTTCATATTATCCTACCGACTATACTATAAAAGGAACCAACGATTATGCGGACACTGCTGCTTCCGATGTGGTATTAGTAACTGCCGGAGCAGCCCGCAAACCCGGCATGACCAGAGACGAACTTTTAGCTATTAATGCTAGTATTGTGCGCGGAGTGGTCAGTGAAGTAGTTAAACATTCGCCAGATTGTATTTTAATTATTATTTCCAATCCGGTAGATGCTATGGTAGTCTTGGCTCAGCAGGTAAGCGGCTTTGCTAATGAACGCATTATGGGCTTATCAGGTGCTTTAGACGGAGCACGTCTAGCTTCATTTATTGCCATGAAACTGAGTATTCCTGCTGCTAAAATAGAGCCTTGCGTGATAGGTGAGCATGGAGAAAATATGGTAGTTATTCCGCGCTTAACTAGGATAGACGGTAAACCGCTGACTGATATTATGGACCAAGATCAATGTCAGGCTTTATGCCAGCGTACTATTAAAGGTGGTGCTGAGATAGTATCTTTCCTTAAGACTAGTTCAGCTTTCTATGCTCCATCAGCAGCAGTTGCCCGTATGGCCGAAGCGGTAATTAAAGACGAAAATTTGAATATATGTGCCGTAGCTTTTCTAAACGGCCAATACGGCATAAAAAATGTGGCTTGCGGTGTGCCGGTGGTTATTAATAAAAAAGGCATTGCCAAAATAGTCGAATATCAACTTACAGATAGCGAGCTTGAAGCTTTACGAGCTTCAGCTCAAGCAGTAAAAGATACTGTATCTAAAATAAACTAACAAAAACTACCACAGTCTAATATGTGCCTGAACTTATCGTAGTTGGTATTAGCACTTATCTGCTGATGCGTTTTGTCTTTAAAAACAAAAAGAGGGATTAGTTTAAAACGACAAAGTCTAGTCACTACAGCCCCTAGATTTCTAGTCTAAGAGCTTTGTCTATTCCCGCCAAACACACCTCAAGACTTCTATTTTAGCCTTAGTAAAACAAAGTGGGAAAAGTAAGAAAATAGTTATTGTATAAAATCTGCACAAGTATTTATATAGTACTGAGGTATTACTATGCCCAAAACTTTATCCCACTTTAAACTACTAGATTAAAGTGGCAGTGAGTAATTTTGAGGGAAAAGAGGAAGCCCCTCTAGAAAAGTAAAATTCTAGAGGGCTACCAGATCGCAAATCTTAACTTTGGCCATGAGAAATATAGCTAAAACGTTAGACAAGCATTTCAGACATCGTTTGTTATTAACGACTTATATCGGTCCGAAAAATTTCCAAGATTACTAACATCATACAAAGTTATTGTTATTTCTTTTGAATAGCCAGCATCATTTAGATGATAGTGCTCGTTTTGTGCTCCTTCTGATACGAGTGCTTCTAAATATCCAATAAGTTGTATTGCTTCAGATTTCTCCAATAATAAGGTTAAGTTATTTACGCTTTTATTAGTTAGTTCATCCAATATTCTCATCTTTAATCTTTCTTCAATATATCTGACACATTGTCATGCCCCCAGATTTTTGGTCTGGGGGCTAGATTTTTTAGAACTTTCATTATCAAAACGATGGGGGGGGGGGCATTTGCTGCTAATTATTCCTAGCACCATAACAATAGATATAAGTATACCAATTATTATTTCTGACTTCCATTTTTCATAGTTCTAATTGAGAGTAGTGATGGATCCTACAAGAGCAATATACGAGACTATTATACCAAGAATATTACCAGTAGCAAGAGAAATAGCAAGTCCGATTGCGGATAAAAGAGTTTGAGTCAATGGTAATCCAGTCCCATGAGTTTGAATAGTAGCATCTATCCAAGTAATAATAGCATTCTCCGCTTACATCCATAGAGATGGTTATAGCAATTTTGCTAGCCTCTCCCATAGAAAGAATGCCATTTGGCAGAAGCTATTTGTCGTTAATAGAATTGACTTATAGTAGTTTCTTCGCCAGTTGTGGGATCATAAAAAGTATACCAGACTCGTTCATCATCTTTATGTTCTCTCGTTTGGCTCTTAAATACAAGCGGTTTGCCGTTTACAATTGGCCATTCGGGATCTTGTATCCAGCGAGGCGGTTTAACATCATATACAAAAAGACTTTTAATCTTTTCTTTAAGCCATTTCTTTTGTTCCGATTTTGTAAGCTCTTCTGGAGCAGAAGTAATAATCGCTTTAAGAAAAGCTTCATCATCAATGTTGACGTAACTCGGTTGGATAGATACGCGAAGATTATGTTCATCTTGATAAATCATTGTAGGGCGAACCAACACATTATAATATTGTAAGTATTTTATAATATAGTGTTGAAAGCCGAGCCTTCCTAATGTCGTTGACCATTTGTAGTAGTATAAAGATTGATTTATTGTATCATTTCTTCGATAAATATCCTTTTCGTTTGGTTTTTTATCATCTAAAAGCTTCTGATAGTCCTGATTTGTTTCGTAATTGTGGCGAAATTCGTCAAAGGACATACGACCTTCGACAAATTCCACAAACTCTTGTATTATTGCTTTCTTATCTATGTTAAAACACCCCGCAACTTTGTATTCATATTTATTCATATTTTTCGCACATACTTAACCTTTTCTTTTGTATAGGCGATAGATGCTCCAAAATTTGATTATAAAGATCAATGACTTTTTTATAATCATGCTTTTTCAATGCTATTTTTGCAAGTTCTTCAATATTGTTTATTTTATTTTCTAAAGCACGTTCCCGCTCAAGTCGCTCTTGGTTTTCTTTTACTTCTTTGTAGAATTCAATATCGCCATATAAGGCTTTATGGCAATAGAGCTTCACATAATCGGATAATCGCTGCAGTCCTTTTCTAAGCTTTTCTTCATCAGAAGCCATATAAGACACAGAGTCGCTTTCTCCAGTTATGAATTGTTTAATTTCCCCAAGCGATGTTTGATAAAGTCCATTATTCATACCCATTTCAATATAAAGCGAATATTTATCAAACCATATCTCTAGCCATGTAATATCTGATTTAAAACTAACGCATTCAGCACACTTCTTACTTTGAATCTCCAAGTTGTATTTTTCTTTTAAGAATGAAAAATACTCTTGTACCGATTTAGTGAATACTATTTCATCAATCCACATTCTAAATCCTTTTAGATCAACGACCAATATCCGTTACAATATCTCCAGCCATGTTCGTATAATAGATTTCTTTCCATGTGTAAGAAAGTGTTTGCGGTGCCGCCTGGGCCGCTAGTTATTCCTAATTTTGGATCTAAGATTCTGTTAAATGGTGTCACATCCTTTATCGGGTTGCCTTCTTTCATTATAGATCTCATCACACTACTATTTTGTTGCCAATTAGCTTTCGGGCTACCCATATTCTTAAGTAAATCGGCTACTTTATATTCATTAGGCGCAAGTTTATAAGCATCTAAGTCCTTCATTCGACCAATTACGGCAGTCTTTGGTGGTAGGAGTACCTTTTCTCCCGTCTTCCCGACCTGCGTCACCGCCTTAGCTCCGGATTTGACTGCACCACCAACGTACTTTGCTCCGGTTGCAACAGCTTGAGCTCCAGCTTTAGCAATAATACCAATCTTAGCAGCAATTCCAGCAACTGCTGCCGCCGGAACAGCTAACTTATTGTCTTGCTAATTGATTTTCGACTAACTGCAAGATGAAATCTCCCAAATCTTCGGCTACTTTTTCTGTGACAACATATTCATCACCATTATAAATTGCCATGATAACTGGCGGCTCTCCATCTTCGTTGAGTTGGCCGTAGTCTAGATAGCCCATATAGCCATCGTCAAAAAAGTAAATAGTTAACCATTGGGGCGGCAAATTATATTCTTTACGATCTTGAAGCGTCGCTTCTACTGAACACCCTGTGTATGAGCCTGAAAAATCGTCTTTACATATTCCATAAAACTCGTTTCCAGAAAAGCTTAAGTAACCAGTCTTTTTGAAAAATTCAAAATTTTGTTTAGAAAACTTAAAACCCACCAATTCTTCTGCTTTTGCAACGACTTCGCCCGATCTTTCACCCTTTACCATATAAAATTCACACTGTTTTGCCAATTCAAGCGCTTTTTCAAAATTCTGATAACTCATGATAAATTTTCTCCTTGAATTTAATTAAAGAAAGTTGAACGCCATATCCAATAACTACCTCTCCATGTATCAAATGCATTTCTATCGATGAGAGATGGCGATTGACCAGTGTTTTGGTGTAAAATTTTAAAATTTTGCCGATGATTTGATGCTAACATTTCTGTCAATGGGCCATTGTTTGTTTGGTTAATATGATGTATGTTTACTGGTTTTCCATCAGTTCCAATAGGAGCAAGTTTCTGTTGCATTCTTTGAATATTAGTCCTGCCAGATTGATCAACAGCTTTTGGATCAAAGAGTTTATTCTTTTGAATTACCGTTTTCCCTTGGAATTCTACTACTTTACCACTCTTCCCGATCTGCGTCACCGCCTTAGCTCCGGATTTAGCTGCACTGCCAACGTACTTTGCTCCAGTCGCAACAGCTTGAGTTCCAGCTTTAGCAATACTGCCGATCTTAGCAGCAATTCCAGCAATGGCCGCCGCCGGAACAGCAGCTACCGCAGCACCTATTACCGCACCTATAGCCGCATCAAATGCCACCTGACCCCAGTTAATACCCTGGCCACTGGCTAACTGAGTAACAATACTGATAGCAGCATTGCTTACAGCTCCGACTACTGCGCCAATTAGAATGTGCCAGAACTCTCCGGTGGGATCAGTATATCTTAGCGGATTATTGCCGCAGTAAGCATAGAGGTTAGAGCCTTGTTTAATAGCGTTAAAGTTAGGGGCTATGGTGTAAGCATTTAAGGCGCCATCAGTATTGTTAATAACACGAGGGTTAGATCCATAAATGGTGTTACCGGGACCCCAGTAGGTACTCCCACCAAGCGTGCCATTTATCTAATTATTGCATATTATAATCGTAAAAATCGCTCAAAATAGGCATTTTTTAGTCTTTATGGCACACAAATGGCACAAAAATTTAAGAATCAGTTTTTCTTTTCTATACATATACTATAAAAACCCTCTGAACAAATCTCGACGCAGACCAGCTAATTCTGTATTGTTCTTGGTAGTGCTAATTTTAGGTGACAAGTATTAGAGCCATCCAATAGATTCACCATCTTTATTGTAGACAAATCCTGAAATTCTATCTTTAGATCTGTCAATATAGTAAAGATGAATAAAATACTGATCCTCTATAAGTCTTGAATATTCTGTCGACTGGTTAAGAGAGATAGTATATGAATACGCTTGTCTATCTGTATTGACGCCATATACAATTCCAAGCGTCAAATATTCAGGCACTCCTTTATATGCTCCGTAATAACCGCTAGTCTTTATTTGCTTAGGTGGTTTAGAAGTACCACCATACGAAATTTCTTGATATTGATTAGGAAGAATGCCGAAAGACTGAAAAGTTGCTAAACTGACGTCTTCCGTCTTATTGTTTCTATATAAAACAAATAAATTACCAACTTCTTCAATCATTTTAAGAGCTTCAATATCGGAATCAAAGCCGTTTTTACTAAGAATTTTCACAATAGCCGCCTGAGCTTCAGCTAAATCACTTATAGTATGTGTTTTAGGATTCTTGACGAAGAGCAGAGTGGCTGTGGTTAAAATCAATATGGTGGCAAAAACGCCAATGATTATTTTATAACTGATGTTTTTTGTTAAACTAGTATAAAAGGCCATCAACTAACCGTCTCCTTACTGCATGAATTTTTAGGGAAACTTTGTATATATCTTATTAGACGTATATATTTTGAGCCTCAGTATATCATACTAACTGACCAATCGCAAAAGCCATTTTAAGTATGTTTTATGTTTAAAAATCAAATCAATATTTATTTTTGCTATTTCATTTGTCTTGAACTTCAAATTATTATTTTCACTTTCCTAAAACGGCTTCATTATCACTTTATAAAACAAAAGCCATGATATTTACTCATGGCAATCTTGGTTGCTCGTTTAAGTTTTATTCTGTTTTGAGGTATTAGGCCCACACTGTAGAGATTACTGCTTCTTCTATCGCCCATCTGTCTTTTTTGCTTCCGCGGTTCTTTCTAGTTTATCCAGTCGCACATTAAAATGCCCTTGATTACATCTATTGTAGTACGAAATGGCATGCATAGGGGACAATATCTTTTTTCTCGCTGTCCTTTAATCTTAGATTTTTTTAAGTCCACTCTTGCAAAACTGTATTCTAAATCAACTGTATAATACTGAGGAGGTAAAGGAGAACTTTCCCTCACATATCGTATTTTAGCGACTTCAACCGGTATAAATTTCTTTATTTCCTTAATATCAGAATTGTCATAGGCATTCTTAAACTTTTCAGATACTAAGAATCAAGCACCGCATACCAAGTCTCCGTATTTTGGTTTTGATACTAAAAACTGTTAACGTAAAGCTCTAAAAAAGGTATAATAAAATTATGAGAGAAATAGCCTACGACGATATTAGAGATACTGTGCAGACTTTAGTTTTGATTTCTGCATATGATTTGCCGCAAGATGTTTTGGACGCTTTATATAAAGCTTTAGCTCAGGAAAGTGCACCTGTTGCCAAAGAAGCTCTCAAAGCTATTTTGGAAAATGCCAAGTTAGCTGCTCAAGGGCAATATCCATTATGCCAAGACACCGGTACAGCGGTGATTTTTGTGGAAATAGGGCAAGAAGTACGCATTAAAGGTGGTTTACTACATGATGCTATTAATCAAGGCGTGCGCCTATCTTATAAGAAGGGTTATTTGCGCAAATCTATTGTAGAAATGCCCTACACTATGCGCGCTAATACTCAAGACAATACACCGGCGGTTATTCATACTGAGATAGTACGCGGCAATAAAATCAAAATAAGTTTTATGGCTAAAGGCGGCGGCAGTGAAAATATGAGTCGCTTATATATGCTAAAACCATCGGATGGATGCGAAGGTATTATTTCCTCGGTGGTAGATGCTGTATGTCTGGCCGGCGGCAATCCTTGTCCACCGCTAGTAATTGGTATAGGTGTCGGCGGCAATGCCGAAACAGCTATGATTATGAGCAAAAAAGCTCTATTGCGTAAAACAGGAGAGCCTAGCAAAATCGAAGAAGATGCTGCTCTTGAACAGGATATATTGCAAGCAGTAAATGATAGCGGCGTAGGTACTTTGGGTTTTGGTGGTACAGTTACAGCTTTAGGAGTACATGTGCTTTCTGCTCCCTGCCATATGGCTAGTTTACCATTGGGTATTAATTTAGGTTGCCATTCAGCTAGACATGCCGAGATTATATTATGAGTATTTATCATATGATCTCGCCTTTTAAAAATGAAGATTTGGCCAAACTACGCGCCGGAGATACTGTTTTTATCAGCGGAGAAATTTACGTCGCTAGAGACGCCGCTCACAAACGCATGTGCGAGACTATTAATAATAATGAGTTGCCGCCTTTTAATTTACAGGGACAGACTATTTACTATATGGGTCCTACGCCCACGCGCCCCGGCAACATTATCGGCTCTTGTGGGCCTACTACCTCCTCGCGTATGGATAAATATACGCCGTTGATGCTGGAAAATGGAATTAAAGCTGTTATAGGCAAAGGTGCTCGCAGTTTGAATGTAAACAAGGCTTTTAAAGATAATGGTGCTGTATACTTAATGGCTTTAGGCGGTTGTGGAGCACTAGTAGCCCAAAACGTATATTCCTGCCAAACAATAGCTTATGAGGATTTGGGTGCTGAGGCTATTTTGCTTTTAAGGGTAGCTGATATGCAGACTGTGGTCATTTTGGACAATGCAGGTGGGGATCTTATTAAAAAAGCGCCTGTAAATATAAATGTTATATGAAAAATGAAAAGGTATAAACCATGTGTATTTTTTGTGATATCGTCAGCGGTAAAGCTCCCTCGCGTAAAGTATATGAAGATGAGCAAGTAATAGCTTTTAAAGATATCTATCCGCAAGCTCCGGTGCATATTCTGATTGTGCCCAAGAAACATATTGCGTCTGTAGTTGAAGTAAGCGATGAAGATGGCCCGCTTTTAGTGGATATAGTAACTGCAGCTAAAAAGATTGCCGAACAGCAGGGTGTGGCCAAAAGAGGTTTTAGACTGGTGGCCAATAACGGCCCGGACGGTGGTCAGACGGTAAACCATCTTCATTTTCATCTTTTGGCTGGTGATGTTATGGGTCGCATGTGTTAAAAAAAGGCAATTTTATGCAAATTATAGCTTTGGCTAATAGGTATAATAGCCATTATACTCTGTATTATAGCTTTGTTAGTAGTTATCAGGAAAAATTGGTAAAATAACCATTTTTATTGATAAACTCTTTGAATATAGGTTTATTTTGACCTATATTTTATTCGTTTCATGGTCAATACCTCGCCCTTTGGGGCGTTCCTTTTATGCGAGCGTAGCGAGCTAGGGCTGATACCTCGTAGCTTGCTGCGGGGAGTGCTTCGTTATTGTATTGTTGAGGCCTATTATTTCATGCATAATTGTAAAGAATGACAGCATTATAAATATATATAAATATATAAAATATATAAAAAAATTTCATTAAAACTATTGACATGGGATGTAGCGAGACGTACCATTACACTGTATTGATATTAATACGTTGCAATTTTATGCGGACACAATTTAGTTAAATTTGCTAAATATTGTGCACCACAAAGAATTTTAGAGATTGCAATGTTGAGGTATCAATATAATAATATATTGGACTTCTTCTAAGAGAATAGAAGTTTGGTCGGGAGTATAGATGAAAAAAATTTTGGTAACCATGTTAGTGGCCGTTTTTCTATTAGCCTTTGCAGGACAAGCGGTTGCGGCAAAAGCAGTAGCGGATTGCAATGAAGCTACAGTACAAGGGTTTGCTTTCCATTGTAATTGCGATGGTGGAAACGGCAAAACCTATATTGAAGGCAAGGACAAAGATTTTGGTAAGAAATTGGATGTTAGCTTAACGAGAAACGCCAACGATCCCACGATTTGGGATGTTGTAGTGCCTGCAGGTGAAGTGTGGAAATGCACACAATGCGGATGCACAGAATGGATATCGTTTAGCAACAAGAGTGGCGTACCTGATGGCAAAAATATTCAGTTGACCCACCCTGCAAAAGAACCTGCTACTCCAATTGCAGACCCAATTGACTTTTCAATCACGGTCTTCCACAGAGTAGTTGGTACTGGCGAATACCTTGTTTATCCTGATGTAGGAGAAACTTTTGTTAGTACCGAAGAGGCATATGTAGAATGGTTGAATGATGTCAACGGCTTTACTTTCTTAAATCTGTATCTTGCTGCTATACGCAACAATAATCCAGCAGACATGGCAAGAGTTGAAGGGTTTGTATGTTCTTATGTGACGAAAGACAGTGGCAACTTTGATATGACTGTAAATGGTACTGATGCAGACATTACCGCGTTGATAAAACCTGTTGCTAATGGCCACTATGAGATCACATTCTGGTATGTAGGCAACACAGACAAGTCTATCAAAGACACAGAAGAAGGGCAAGCATATCTCAAATATAGGGCTTATGTTCAGCTGTGGAATGATTTCTACCATGGCGATGATACTACTAAAATCTATAATGACGCTGTTAGATTATCTTTATACAACAATGGCGGCATAGCACACTATAATGCACTTTGTGCATTTTATGGTGCAGATAATCTTCCCCCATATTTTGCTTTCCAGGATTTTACTGATTATGTAGCGGCTGAATCTGTTTGGACTGCTAGTTTAGAGCTTGGATTGATTGATGCACTTATCTTCTTAGGTTGTGATGATATTGATGCTTATTTAACTGGCGTAGTTGAAGCATTCGGCGATACAATCCCGATGGATTTCTGGGATTAACAGAATATATTCAAGATTTCTATAAACAAAAGAGAGGGCATGGTAAAACTTGCCCTCTCTTTTGTTTATAGAAATCAAAGTGTATTGGAACAATAATGCTCTGTGAACTTGGGATTGCAATTTATATCCGATCTAATCAAATGAAGAGCCGCATTTGTTGTAAAAACACGAGAAATTAGGTATAAATCTAAACTTTATATTTAATTGTTAGTTGAAAGTTGTTAAGTTGGGAGGATTGTTATTAATCATTTAGTCATGTCTTAGTCAGTATTTAGTAACATAAATATGTCAAATACGGTGGCGGGGTTTTCTTTTGGCCAAAATCCCACTCTTTAAATTTTTGAAAAACTGCTTCTGGTGTAAATAGCTTGCTACTGTCTTGTTTACTCTTAACTAATGAAACTATTTTCATAAAACGCGCATCTGATTTAACGGATTTCATATTGCTTAACACATCCGTCACACTTACTATATCATACCACATGGCTGGAGCTTTAAGTTTTCTAAAATCAGTTCCCATATAGAACATATGCGGATGAAGTTCTAAGCTATTTTCCCATAGCGTAAGTAGTCCCGTAGCTGTATTTTTTGCAATCTCAGTCTCGGCATATTCAGGAATAGCCAAAAGCAGTTTTAACATAATTAAAGAAGCATAAGGACAATTATCGTCTTAGCTCCGTTTCCCAAGATGAAATTTATAACGTCCATAATTCCTCACATCAACAGTTTTTAGGACTTTTTATTTTCATTTTTGAGATAGGCTTGATAAAGAGCTACGGCCGCTAAGGTTTTACCGTCTTTTATTTGACCGTTGCTTATAAGAGACATGAATTCTCCGGCTTTTAAGTGTACAACAGTAATATCGTCTGTGTCTTCGGCTTTTAATTTATGCGGGAAAAGCTGTTCGGCCAAATATAAATACATATATTCGCTGCAAAAACCTGGCGTAGTAAAAAAAGCACCCAATTTCGTTATCTTACCAGCCATAAAACCAGTTTCTTCAGCCAACTCTCTTTGGGCAGCCTGTGACGGGCTTTCGTCTTCTTCAATGCCACCGGCTACAATTTCCAGCACTTCTTGCTCAACAGCTTTACGAAATTGTCTTACTAAAACAAAATTTTGGCCGTCTATAGCTATAACTGCCACTACTGGTTTATGTTCTACTATTTCACGCTTAGACTTTTTATCTTTGGCTTGTACTTCGTCTACACGCACTTGAATGCGCTCTCCGCTGAATATTATTTTTGAGGATAGTGTTTTTTCTTCCATAATATAGTCTGTTAGTTTTCTACTGGCAGATCATAAACTACGGCAATTTCATCACAGTCGGGGAATTTGGGGCAGCGGTAACATTCACCCCAAACTTTGTGTGGCAACTCTCTTTTTTCCAGTTCTTTAAAACCAATGGCTGTGAAGAACTGCCCTTCGTATGTCAGAGCAAAGACTCGTGCAATATGCAAATTTTTGGCGTCTTCCAAGCAAGCCTGTACTATAGCGCGGCCATAGCCTTTTTGCTGATGAAGCTTACTTACCGCTAAAGATTTTACTTCGGCTAAGTCTGCCCAGCAGATATGTAAAGCCGCACAAGCAACGACTTCATCATCTTCTTTTATTACAAAATAATCACGTAGGTTTTCATACACGTCAGCGAGTGAACGAGCCAGCATGCGACCCTTATCGGCAAATTCGTTAATAAGCTTGTGTATATCTTTGGCGTCTTTAATAGTAGCTTTAGTAATTAAACTATTTGAAGAATTCATTTCCTTTTAACCTTTGTTCAAGAGTACTGTAGAAAGAGCCTTTACGATGATAACGCAGAAAATTAATCACGCGATTTTCATCTACTGTTACACGGATACGGTCTCCAGAAGCCAGTATAACGTGAATATGGCCGTCTACACACAATACTGCCTCATGGTGAGTATCTACCACAAAATCAACATATTTTTCAGGACGCAGTACCAGCGGATATTCAGGAGACATATGCGCTGAGATGGGGTTGACTATAAAGTGTTTGCTGGAGGGCTCTAAAACTGGCCCACCGGCAGCGATATTGTAAGCTGTAGAGCCAGTGGCGGTGGAAGAAATCACACCATCAGCTTTGTAAGTTGTAAAATATTCGTCGTTTAAACGTATCTGCAAGCGGATGATGCGAGCAATGCGTCCCCTGGCTATTACTATGTCGTTTAAAGCATAAAAAACATGTGAGTTTTGCGGGTCAGTAACTGGATAATGTTCACAGCGCAATAAAGCACGTTCGTCTATCCAGCCGGCTTGGCCTAAAAAAAGCTCCGGCAGTAGGTCAGTTTCATCGGGAGAAAGCTCGGTAAGAAAACCCACGCGTCCGAAATTAACACCGGTAATGGGCACTGTACGTCCCTCTAAAGCCTGAACGACACGCAGAATTGTACCATCGCCGCCGGTTGTTACGATAAATTCGGCGGTTTTGGTTTTTTCTTTAAGCTCGGAAGCTTCCCAAGCAGAACAGATCCAGCCGTCATATTGATTGCTTTGGATTAAATGCTCATATAACACTTCGGCCAGCTTGTGCGCCCGCTCATTTAACGGGTGGTAAACAATGCCGATCTGTTTATTTCCCATACAATACAAACCTTTTATAAAATCTAATCTTCGTTGTTTTTATTGCTGATATAAAAAAAGAGGGCGCCTAATATTATCATCACTATGGGTATAACTACCCACCAAGTAAAGCCGGCCAAGGCAAAAGCAGCAATAGTGCCTATAATACCCAAAAGTACGAAAATAATTGAGAAAATTAAGAAATAAGAGGGACCGCCCTGATAATCCTCTTTATATTTGGGAGTTTTGGTTGCTTTGACTTTAGGTTGGTACTCTCTTATTTCTTGTGGTCGGTTTTTACGATTTTTAGCTTTGTTTATTAAGAATGGGATACTAATCAAGGCTATAACAATACATATAATGGCTAATTCCTGAGGACCCATTCTAAATTTTTTAATAAGAGACAAACTGTGTAGTAAATTCATGCTTTTACCTTTGCGAGATGATAATAAAGCATAGCACAAATAGCTTGTTTGTAAAAGATAAATAACTATAAATTAAGTGTGTTATTACATTTACAGAAGACAAGGATATACTGTTTACTAAATAACACATGTCCTGACCAAAAAGTTGGATTATAGTCACCCTTTTTTGAAATATTCGCCACTATTTTATCTTTTATTGGTGTCCAGTTTATTGTATATCATTCCAAGACTTGGGCCAAAGATTGGGGGCGGATCATTCATTTTTTGTTTGTTATATGTTTATTGACAACTTTGTTTTAGTATGATAAATTACACTTGTTAACAAAAGAATATATCAACAGCAAGGTGTCGCCGTTTATAAAAGTAAGAACGGCGGATAATAGGGAATTGGGTTTAAAGCCCAGGCGCGCCCGGCGCTGTAAAAGAGAGCTGCCGCCATTTAGCCACTTCGTTTTTATACGGGGGAAGGGGTTTAGCAGCGTTAATATCTTAAGCCAGAAGACCTGCCTTGTTTACATAAATCATGAGGAAAATGGAAAGTCCGCATCCAAAGTATTGGTGCGGGCTTTTTGTTTTAAAGGTGTAGGTATGAAAAGTGCAGTTTTAAAAAGTATGGAAGATTTATGTATAGAAGAGCGTCCTATGCCTATGTGCAAAGAATATGATGTGATAGTAGCCGTTAAAGTATGCGGTGTGTGCCGCACTGAGCGCAAAGCCTGGGCCATGGGGCAGAAAGACCTAGTTTTGCCCCGCGTTTTAGGTCACGAAATAGCAGGCGTGGTGCATCAGATAGGGTCTAAAATCAGTAAGTATTATGTAGGTCAGCATGTGGCTGTCTCGCCGGGACTTTTCTGCGGAAAGTGTGTGTACTGCGTAAGCGGTTTAGACCATCTTTGCGTGAACATGCGTATTTTAGGTTTTCATGTTGACGGAGGCTACAGCCAATATATGCTGGTGCCAGGTTTTGGTCAGGAGCCGTATATCTTAAACGAAATACCCGATAATCTTGATTTTAAAACAGCCAGTCTTAGTGAACCTTTGGCCTGTGCATATAACTTAATTAGCCGCCTGCATGTAGAGCAGGCGCAAAATATAGTTATATTGGGCGGCGGGCCTTTAGGAGTGTTGAGCGCTTTGCTTAGCCGTTATTTAAGTAAGGCTAATATCATTATCGTAGAACCTCAGCAAAACAGAAGACAGCAGGCTCAGGCTTATAGCCATTATCAATTTGCCTCTTATACCGATGCCTGGCAGAAACTTATGGAGTTAAGCAAAGGTTTGGGAGCTGAAGTAGTTTTACCGTGCTGTCCGGACAGCACGGCACTGTCCTCGGCTGTCAATATGGCAGCCAAACGCGGCCGTGTGGGTTTTTTGAGCGGACTTACTGGCACCTTGTCTTTAGATAATACCGTTCTTAATATTATCCACTACCGTGAACTTGATTTACTGGGAGCTTATGGCTGCTCGCTAGCAGATACGCAAAAAGCCTTGCAATTGTTAGCCAGCGGCGCTGTAGATGTATATGGCTTGCAAGACTTGGAAGTAAGCTGGCAGGAAATAGAGAAAACCATTTCCAATCTGGAACCGTCAGATCATATATTTACGTATTTTATACCTTGATGAGAGAAGAAAATTATCATATGGACAATAAGGAGTTTATTACTTATATTGCCGCACTTATTAATAAGAAAGATTTAAGCCGACAACAGGCCTGTGCTTGTTTTAAAGAGATCATTGTTGATAACCCTAGTCGTATGCAGCAGGGAGCTTTCATTGCTGCTATTACTGCTAAGGGGCAAACATCTGCTGAGATAGCTGGTATTTGGCAGGCTATATATGAGCTAGATACCGTTAAAGTGCAGGTCAATAGTCGGTATCCGTTAATGGAAAACTGTGGCAGCGGCATGGATGCCGTTAAAACTTTTAATATAAGCTCGGCTGCGGCTATTGTGGCTGCTGCTGATGGCATTGCTATGGCTAAGCATGGGGCAAGGGCTATTACTTCTGCCTGTGGCACTATAGATATATTAGAAGAGTTAGGTATTAATGTGGAATGCGCTCCCGAAGCAGTTAAAAACAGCATCGAAAAAGCTGGTATAGGCGTTTTTAATGGCATGTCATCTTATGTGCATCCGCGGGCTTTGGGACGCATACTATCGGAGACCTCTTTCGGCACCGTTCTTAATATTGCCGCTTCGCTGGCTAATCCGGCTCTGCCGCTGTTAGCGGTACGTGGTGTATACAGTAAAACCATGCTATTGCCGGTGGCTCAAACTATGAGACATATAGGTTACAAACGGGCGTTGGTAGTATATGGAGAAGATGAGCACGGCCGCGGGCTGGATGAAGCTTCTACTATGGGTTTAACATATATATGCGAGCTGCAGGAAGATGGTCGTGTATTACATTACACATTTGCTCCTGAGGATTTTGGCTTAAAAAGAACTAAAGCCGGCGATTTAGCTATGGGTGCCAGTAAATCTGCGGAGGCTAGTCGTATGCTTAGGCTTTTAAACGCCCAGGAAGATCAGGCTCGCACCGATATAGTATGTCTAAACGCCGCCCTGGCTATTTATTTAGCCGGTCACCAGCCAAATGTGCAGCAGGCTTTTAAAAGAGCTTATGACATTATCAGCAGCGGCCTGGCTGCAAAAAAATTAAACGATTGGATAAGAATTCAACAATAAAATGATTCTATATTGTGTAAAATGCCAAAGTGGATATATTAAAGATGAGCAAGATGTTAAAATATTGGCTCTGCCTAAAGCCAGTGTCTACGCCGATATAGAAGAGGCTAGAAAGCTTTTAAAGCGCTGTGCGGATTTACCGATGGTAAGTTTAGTGGAAATAACTATTTATGAAAGAGAGCTTATTGATACGTAAATTAAACTGGTCATGGTAAGATAAACTAGACACCAAAAAAAGAGAAATAGAAAGAGCCTTACTTAATCTGGCCGGTTACAAAGAGAGGATAAAAGACTATGAGTAAATTAAACACCCAAATAAGCCCGGTGGCTTGTGAATGGCAAGACTTAAGAGAAGAGCTATATACTCCCCAGTGAAATAATCGAAAGCAACATCAGGGTGGCTCTTATTGGTCAAATTATAGAGACTAGGAAAAAAGCTGGTTTAAGCCAATATGAACTGGCCAAAAACAGCGGCGTTAGGCAAGTTATAATTTCATTCATGGAAGCTGGCAGCGCGACCCGCGGCTATCTACTATCATTAAACTGTTAGCCGCCGACCGCAAGACTCTGCAAATAGTAAATATTAAATAAGCAGTCTTGGGATACAAAAAAGTATTATAATAATATCTAGATTCCTGGTGTTTTGCTTGTCTATAAAATAGGTGATGGGTTATATTATACACGTGTCGATAAATCAACGCCATATATTAAAAGGAGTATATAACAATGCTTGATAAACTTGGTAAAAAGAAATATGCCTTACCGGCTGTTGCAGTAATCGTCTTATGCTGCGGTTTCTCGTTTATGATGTACCCGATGCTAAGTTCACCAATGGGAGCGATCATGGGCGGGACTACTGGCGCGATATTGATTATGCCTGCAGTTATGATGACAATGATTTGCTCAATTTTACTTTCCATTTTATTCAAACCTGCAAAAAATGCCGACCAAAAAACACGATTAATGGCTTACGGTATACAACTTGGATATATTGTTGTCTTATCATTGCTTGTGTCAATAGCGGCACCATTGGTGGCCGTAATAGGTGGTTTGTCTATTCCATTTGGCGAAATTATGCTGTTTTTGTGGGTCGCAAGTTTCAGTATCATGGCGCTATTTGTTGGAGCTTTTAATATTGCCAGACCGGTCGGTATAGTTGTAGTTGCAACAACTATGCTTTGCGGTATGTTTACAGGAATGATTTTGCCAGTTGAAACATTGCCGGGTTTTTGGCAACATTTTATTGCACCTTGGGCACCGCAACGATATATGGGTGAAGGTCTTATCTCAATCATTTCTGGTAAAGGTGCATGGGGTAACCAAGCCATAGCGTTCACTATAACCGCGATTGTTGGAGTTTTACTTACGATACTTGCATTCTTTATTCCATCAATGAAAAAACTTAAAAAATAGTTTAAAGAGTTATAGGCTCCTGAGGGAATAACTGAAAGCAATTTCAGAGTAGCTCCCATAATGTAAGCAGCTTGGGATAAAAAAGGAAAAAAGCTGTCTAAATAAGGCAGCTTTTTTCACGGGAGGGCAGTGTGTCAAAGTATGACAGTGTTGTTCTGCCTAACCTAGAATTAATAGAGGAATGGGCCGAGCAAGGTTGCTGGGGTTTTTATTAACGAGCCATACGCTCAACAGCTCGGCCGGTGCTGATAGTATGCAAAAGATATTGGTTCATACTAACCCCTTCGGCGGCAGCTGTTTTTACAAGATCCTCGTGTAAGGTTTTAGGAAGGCGTAGAGTAATTCTTCTGTCCCTACTCTTGATATTAGCCAAAACCTCTTCAAGAGGATAAACAGGATCGTCTTTTTCGGCTTCTATCTCGGCGAGCATTTTTTTATCCCACTCGTCCGGCTCTTTGACTTGGAGAGCTTCCCATCTTCTGCGGAATTCTTCGGTATTCATTTTTAGCTCCTTAGTATTTAATGTTGCCCCTAGTGTCTATTTTAGTGATGGTAATCTCTTTATTCTGCCAGTCAATATTAAAGATGATCCTATAATGGTATATCTTATATCTATTGCTACCATCAGCCAGTCTCTTGATATCACCTCGCATAATTCGGATATCTTCAATGCCTTTAACTAGTTTTTCATAGATATTGATGGAGACTTTTTCTAGGTATTTTTTTGGCTTGTTTCTTTAAGGTAATTTTCATTTATCTATCCTGATATATATTACCATAACACCACTAGTGGTGCCAATGGGTTTTATATCTAAAAACAAAATATGGGTCTACGTCTGGATTTGTTTAGTGAGTTTTGATAGCATATGCATAACTTACTGAGTTTAACGGCTTCTGCCGAGACTTAATCCCCTTAACCAATTCAGAGAGAGCCGGAAAGCAAAGATTGGCACAATAACCCCTCTCGTACCCAAGTTCGGGAAATGCGGATAGCTAGGGATAAGAAGCCCCCAGATTTTGAATCTGGGGGCTTAAAACTCTGTGGTTTTAGGTGGTATAAGTGGAAAGTATAGTGGCTTAAGTTCAAAAAGCGCACCTAAATAATCAAGTCGGGATATTAATAACGTTTAAGTATCTACTACCCACAGTAGTCTCTTATTATTATAATACAAACCAATAAAATTGCTAAAACTATACTTGATGGTGTGCCATTCTTTTTCCACCAATTCTTCAACATGTTTGTTCTAGTTCAACTTAATTAAAGAGTCTATAAAAAAATAACCAGAGATTATTATACCGGGAATATTACCACTAGCTATAGAAATACCAAGAGCAATTGTAGATAAAATAAAAGTAATCCCCGGTAACCAATTAACTGAGATTGTAGCATCTACCCACGTAATATAGCATTCTCCGCTTGCATCCATAGAGATAGTTACAGCAATTTGACTCAGTTCTATAGTAAACCAACCATTACTAAATTCGCAATTTGTGAGATTGGTAGCACCAAACAGTAGACTATAATAAGTGAAATCAACATACGACTTACTTAACGTTTGTGTCCAAGTTCCTGATTTCGCATACCAACCATTGTAAGTCCATTTGTATGTAGTCTGCCATCCAACAGTCCAATCGATGTGGTTAGCATTGTGTTGTGCAGTTATTGCCGCATACATAGTCCAATGTTTTTGGCCGTTAACAGAACCATAGCATGTGTGCTCATACCATCTAGACATCCAGCACGGATAATCATCAGGGCAAGTAGCATCTGCAGGCTTTAACCTAGTAGCTAATGCGTTTAGGGCATATACACTATCATCTTGCGTCTCTACCAAGGCTCTTTTAGTGTAGTTACCATCCTCGTCATCGTCATCATGGTCCTGATGATTTAAAACGCATTCTGAGTCATAGTTATATCCCTCAGATGATTCATGCCAAGTATAAGTAAAATCAATCCCTATTATGTAAGCAAGAGAATCAGGTATAGTTACAATATAAGCTTGTAACCCTGTGTCAAAATCTTCGTCAGTACCGCCATTTTCAACTATAGCTTGCATATTTGCATAATGAAAACGCATGGCCTCTCTAACTTGTTCTTGCTCAGTAGGTGTGAAAGTATAGAAAGTGCCTACTGGGTCTTCAGAGAGTTGCATTGCTAAGGCAACTTGGGCGTAAAGTCTCTCGTTTTGAAGTTCTTTAATTTCAGGTTGGGCAATAACTACTCCACTGAACATTGATACTAATATCGACATAGACGCTAGAGTCATGCCAACTCGCTTAAATGCAGTTTTCATAAACTGCCTCCTTTAATTTTATTATTTTGTAATAATAAGAAATAAACGGATAATTTTGTGAACATTTATACTTTAACATCCACACTAATGCCGTAATTTCAAGAACCTCCCTAACCAAACTATAACACGCCACCTACACGATTTCAATAGCATTTTTAAACGTGTAATACATATAAAAATCATATAAATATTATATATACAATTTTGCTGAAAGGGTCTGCGTCGGGATTTGTTCTGATGGTTTTGATAGTATATGCATAACTTACCGAGTTTAACGGCTTCTGCCGAGACTTAATCCCCTTAACCAATTCAGAGAGAGCCGGAAAGCAAAGATTGGCACAATAACCCCTCTCGTACCCAAGTTCGGGAAATGCGGATAGCTAGGGAAAAAGGAGCTGTAACATAAGTCGACGGCAAGCATCAACACCACTATATATTGTTTTCGTCTAAATCGTACACCACGATATATAGTTGTTTAGTCAACACCACTATATATTGTTTTCGTCTAAATCGTACACCACGATATATAGTTGTTTAGTCAACTATCTAAGGACTTATGTTACAGCCCCCTAATGTGTGTTTTTAAAATTTGTTTCTGAGTTTCCGCTTTCTTACACTTGATCTTAGACGTCATCTAAATATGAACTAGTTGTTTTCTAAAAGACTGAAATCAGGAATTTGAATAGCATGCTGTGCTATGAAAGAATTATTTACTCGTGCATCAAATATACTAAGTTCTTTTTCTCCCCAACTACCAAACCCAGTATAATTAACCCAGTAAGGCATTATAGAACTGTTTGATATAGTATTAATCATATATCGAGTGCTATCAGACTCGTACTCAATGCTCATGACTGGTATACGGAATATTTGTTTCTCTCCGGCTTTCCAGTATCCATCCGTAAGCCAATCTAATTGTAATACATCGCCCCACGGATTGCCGCTTGAACCGCCGCCAAACTCACCATTTTCATTATACCAAAATATATTAAAGCCACAGTATGATTTTGCAGACTTAATATCCTTATCGCTTGTATTAGTTGCTTTAATATACAGATAATACCACGGAATTCCATCGTTCCCTATTTCCAAGTACCAATAAGTTTGCTCTATTGCTATTGGAGATGCGTTGGCATAATAATCAAATTTTTTATTGACATTATATATGCCTAAGCAAGCAGCTAAGATCAAAGTAGCAATAACTAAAGTAACAACAACTAATTTCTTCATAAACTACATATACCTCTAGATAAGCAATGCAAAAATAGTTTAAAGCTTAAAAAACAATTCTATAGTATTAAACGCACCTAGTGCAAGATTAATCAAATCAAAACTATTGCTGTTTAATAATGGAGCCCATTGTGCAAAAGTTGGAGTTAAATGATTGCCAGTAGTATAGTCCATAGCTCCAGCAAACGCACCAGCACCCCATTCGTCAATAGGAGGGCATCTCACGTAAGTGAGGCGTTTATCTGTTAACAGCTCGCCTACAACAGTAGGAGGAATCTCTAAGGACGTCAAACATGGCGTCCTTTGCTATGCAATCTTTAAATACTCTTTTAGCCCTTGCTGCAGAATTTGGGAGAAGGGAGCGTTAGCTTTTTCAGCTTGATTATTTAACCATGCCGGAACGGTTAGAGTCTTTTTAACAGCCCTTTTATCATTTGCTCTGCGCCATTCATCGGTATCGGCTAGAATGAGTGTTATAGTTTCACCATCTTTGGTAGGTAGATTTCCAGAAGCTTGCGGGATAGGCAGTTTCTCATTTTCAGCACTCCATAACCACATTTCCACTGCGTCTTTACCCATATCAAGAGCTTCAGGCATATCCTTGCCAAAGGTATGGCAACCGGGTAAATCAGGCACTGTAATACCTATATATTCTTCATCGGGATAAATAATGGCCGGATAAACGTATTTCATCAAAACCTCCTTAAATTGTCTAAGGGGTGGGGCTATTTAAGCCCTGCATCCTTTAGGATTCTGTCCAGTGTGCCTTTAGCGAGATCTTTGGTATGACGAGGAATGGAGATAATAGTGTCTGGCTTATTAGGGTTCATGGCTCTAGTATGCTTACTGCCTTCCATAAAGACCCACCCGGCATCTATCAGTTTCTTTTTTAGTTCTCTAGTAGTCATCTCTCACCTCGCAATATATTATAACACGTAATATTACGTAATACAATAGGTTTTATACCTAAAATTAAAATATTAGTCTGCGGCGAAAAACATGAGTGGGGGATGCGAACAGTTTTTTGGACCTAAATCATAGAGCCTGTCTTGAAGGTACATAATAAAGATATAGTTATGTAGAGAATTAAAATTTTTCAAGTTGACGATGGTATTTTTGCTGTGATATAATGCAAAATCGTTTTAAAAGATAAACCATAACCCGAACGTGAAGATGGAATTTTAACGTTTTCCGAAGTAGGGATTTTTTGGAAAAGGGCGATGCGAACCGCTCTTTTCGTGCGTTTAAAAAACAATGCTTTTTAAACGTAAGTGTCTGAAATATCAGCAGATTTTTTTACATCAAATAGATGGAAACCAGCAAAATTTAAACTAAAAGGTGGATTTATGCCAACAGTTAATCAATTGGTCAGAAAAGGCCGCAAGAAGGGCACTAACAAGGCCAGTACTCCTGCTTTGCGCTATATTTATAACGCTTTAAATAATAAAGCTACTGTTAGTCCTACTGTGGCTCCGCAAAAACGCGGCGTATGTGTGCAGGTAAAAACTACCACACCTAAAAAACCGAATTCGGCTTTGCGCAAAATTGCCAGAGTGCGTCTTTCTAATACTATGGAAGTTACCGCTTATATTCCCGGTGAAGGTCATAGATTGCAGGAACACTCGGTAGTGCTTATCCGCGGTGGCCGCGTGCCTGATCTGCCCGGTGTGCGCTATCACATTGTGCGCGGCACTTTAGATTCCTCAGGTGTTGAGGGTCGTAAACAGGGCCGCAGTAAATACGGTGCTAAGAAGAATGCTCCTGTATCTACCGGCAAGGGCGGCAAAAAATAAATCTGCATCATATAGAACTTAGTTTTTTAAATTATTTATTATTAAGACCTTAAGCAGGTTTTAGGGTCTTTCGGAGGAATTAAATGTCCAGACGTGCTTCTTTTAGTAAAAGAGAAATATTGCCTGATGCTAAATATAACAGCATAACCGTTTCTCGCCTTTTAAACAGGGTGATGCTTGACGGCAAAAAATACGCTGCTGAGAAAATTGTCTACAGTGCTTTAGATATTATCGGCGTAAGAGATGGTAAAAGTGCTTTAGAGATTACTGAGAAAGCTATCAAAAATGCCACCCCCTTGTTGGAAGTTAAAGCCCGCCGTGTAGGTGGTGCTACCTATCAGGTGCCGGTGGAAGTACGTAGCGACCGGGCTCTGTCTTTAGCTTTGCGCTGGATTATTAAATATACTCGTGCTAGAAATGGTAAATCTACTGCCGAGAAGCTGGCTGCCGAGTTGCTTGATTGTTATAACGAGCAGGGCGCTACCATCAAAAAGCGCGAAGAAACCCATAAGATGGCCGAGGCTAATCGTGCCTTTGCCCACTATCGTTGGTAGTTTTTTTGCTAAATCGGCGGTTTTTATTAAAAAAATTAACCGCCTTGCAGGCTGTAAAAAGCCTTGGTTAACAAAGTTGTTAAGGAAAAATGGTTAGAAGTTTTCAATTAGATAAAATTAGAAATATCGGTATTATTGCCCACATTGATGCTGGCAAAACTACCGTAACTGAACGCATACTTTTCTTTACCGGCCGCACTCATAAACTTGGCGAAACCCATGATGGTACCGCTGTTATGGATTGGATGGAGCAGGAAAGAGAACGCGGTATTACCATTACCTCAGCAGCTACCACTACTCACTGGCAGGATTGTCGTATCAATATTATTGATACCCCCGGACATGTAGACTTTACTGTTGAAGTAGAGCGTTCACTGCGTGTTCTTGACGGCGGCGTAGTGGTTTTTGATGGCGTAGCCGGTGTAGAAGCTCAGTCTGAGACTGTTTGGCGCCAAGCTAATAAATATTCAGTGCCCAGGATCTGTTTCATTAACAAAATGGACAGAACGGGTGCTAATTTTAATCGCTGCTTAGATATGATTGCCGACCGGTTAAAGGCTAAACACATTGCTGTACAGATTCCTATGGGCAGCGGCGATACTTTTACCGGTACGATTGATCTTTTGAATATGTACGCCACTGTCTATACCGGTGGTGTTGAAAAACAAACTCCCATTGCTATTCCTACTGAATATCAAGCAGTTGCCCAGGCGGCCAGAGCTTCTATGGTTGAGAAAATTGCCGAAGAAGATGAAACTATGACTGAAGCTTTTCTGGAAGGCAGAGAATTTACCACAGAAGAGCTCAAACAAGCTTTGCGTCGCATTACTATTGCCAATACCGCCATCCCTGTGCTATGCGGTTCAGCTCTTAAAAATAAAGGCGTACCTTATTTACTTGATGCTATAGTAGACTATCTGCCATCTCCTCTGGATGTTTTGCCGGCCACTGGTATTGATCCCAAAACCGGTGCTGAAATTATCCGTAAAGTATCTGATGATGAGCCTTTTGCGGCTTTAGCTTTTAAAATTGTTTCTGATCCTTTTGTAGGTAGATTGGTTTATATGCGTGTTTACAGCGGTACTATTGAAGCCGGTGCCAAAGTATACAACACTACTACCGGCCGCTCTGAGAGAATCGGCCGCTTACTTTTAATGCATGCCAACATGCGCGAAGAGATATCTTTTACTGATGCCGGCTCTATTGTCGCCGCCTTGGGTTCTAAAGATACTTTTACCGGCGATACACTTAGTGATATTGAACGCCCCGTTCTTTTGGAAAAAATCAGCTTTGCCGAACCGGTTATCTCTATTGCTATTGAGCCTAAAACCAGGCCTGACCAAGATAAAATGATAGACGGCTTGCAGCGTCTTGCTGAAGAAGATCCCACTTTTAAAATTGCTTATAATGAAGAAACCGGGCAGACAGTGATTTCCGGTATGGGTGAACTGCATTTAGACGTTATGGTTTCCCGTCTTATTAAGGAATTTAGAGTACAGGCTCAAGTGGGTCAACCGCGTGTAGCTTACAGAGAGGCTATTACCGCTAGTGCTCGCGGTGAAGGTAAATTTGTGCGCCAGTCTGGTGGTCGCGGTCAATACGGTCATGTGGTTATTGAGATAGAGCCTCTGCCGCGCGGTGAGGGTTTTGTATGGGAAGATGTCACTAAAGGTGGTGCGGTGCCGGCTAATTTTGCCAACGCGGCTAAACAGGGTATTATTGAAGCTTTAAACACCGGTATCTATGCCGGTTATCCCATGATAGATGTGAAAGCCCGTTTGGTCGACGGTTCTTTTCATGAAGTAGATTCCAATGAAATGGCCTTTAAAACTTCCGGCTCTATAGCCATTAAAAATGTGGCTTTAAAAGCCAAGCCTGTTTTATTGGAGCCCATATTTAAGATGGAAGTGTCTACTCCCGCCGAGTATCTCGGCGATGTTATAGGCGACTTGAATTCTCGCCGTGGTCAAATTCAGAACATTAACAATAGAGGCGATACTAACGTTATCCATGTTTTGATACCTTTGGCCGAGACTTTTGGCTATGCTACAGCCTTACGTTCTCTGACCAAGGGGCGCGCCTCTTCCAGCGCTGAGTTTGATACATACATTGAGGTGCCGCAGCATGTTACTGCCAACATCTTAGAGGGTAAGAAGGATTCAAAATAAAGGTATAGGTGAAAAAATTGTCCAAGCCACAAGTTAGAATCAAATTAATGGGCTTTGACCACAAAATCCTCGATCAATCTGCTTTGCAGATTGTTGAGGCTCTGGAGAGGACGGGCGCTGTTGTTGCGGGCCCTGTTCCTTTGCCCACACGCATCAAAAAATACAGCGTTATCCGCTCGGCCTTTATTGATAAGGATTCTCAAGAGCAATTTGAGGTTCGTACTCATAAGCGTCTTATCGACATTGTGGAAATGACTTCCAAAACTGTTGATTCCTTAGCTAATATTAATCTGCCGTCGGGCGTGAGTATTGACATTAAATCTTAGGTTGGTATTAGAAAAAAATGAATGGTTTGTTGGGTAAAAAATTAGGCATGACCCAGCTCTTCGTAGAGAAGGGCGTGGCAGTAGCCACTACCGTCTTGGCAGTCGGTCCTTGTGTAGTTACGCAGGTCAAAACCAAGGAAACTGACGGCTACGATGCTGTGCAGGTAGGTTATGGTGAAGCTAAAAATATTACTAAGGCCCGTTTGGGCCAAATGGCCGGTCAAGGTAAATTCCGCTTTTTAAAAGAGTTTAGAGTAGAAGATGCCTCTGGCTATAACGTTGGAGATAAATTTGAGTCTTCAATATTTAACGTCGGCGATGTGGTTGATGTGACCGGCACCAGTAAAGGCCGCGGTTTTGCCGGCACTGTTAAGCGTCACGGTTTTGCTGGTGGCCCCAAAACTCATGGTCAGAGTGACAGATGGAGAGCTCCCGGTTCTATCGGTGCCTCAGCTTCTCCGGGCCGCGTATTTAAAGGTATGCGTATGGCCGGCCATTTCGGCAACGAGACTGTGACTACTAAAAAAATCACGGTAGTGGCTACCGATAACGAAAGAAATTTAGTTATGGTTAAGGGTTCGGTGCCTGGCGCCAAAAACAGCCTTATTGTTGTCAAGAAAGCTGGGGGTGCTAAATAATGAAAATTGCAGTTTATAACAATAGCGGGCAAGAAATTAAACAGATTGAACTTGCCGATGACGTTTTTGCTGTGCCGATGAATACTGCGGTAGTGCATCAGACTGTAGTAGCCCAGCGTAATAATGCCCGTCAGGGGACCTCTTCTACCAAAAACAGATCTATGGTTAAAGGTTCTACCAGAAAGCTGTTTCGTCAAAAGGGTACCGGTAATGCTCGTATGGGTTCAATCACCAATCCTTTGCGCAGAAGCGGCGGCACCATATTCGGTCCCGCACCTAGAGATTACTCTCAGAGTATCAATAAAAAAATGCGCCGTCTGGCTATTCGCTGTGTTCTTTCTGATAAAGCCAGGAACGGTGATTTAAAAGTAGTGGAGACTTTAAATTTTGAAGCTCCTAAAACTAAAGATATGGTTGCTTTCTTAACAGCTTTAAATGTTATTAACAGAAGTGCCTTGGTAGCTACCGGCGGCGTTAACGAAAATGTTGTTAAATCAGCTCGCAATATCCAAAAGGTAACCACTACGCCGGCCAATCTTTTAAATGTTTATGACATCATTACACACAGAACTTTAATTGTCACTGAAGAAGCCGTCCGCCAGATGGAAGTTCTTTGGGGAAGCAAGGCGGAATAATATGAATTTATACGATGTACTTAGACAACCGCTTATCACCGAGACTTCCACCGAAAACATGGCTGTAGGCAAATATACTTTTAAAGTGGCTGATAATGTCACTAAACCGATGATTGCTGCCGCTGTGGAAAAAGCTTTTAAAGTGACTGTAACTAAAGTCAACGTGAGCACCGTGCAGGGTAAAACCAAACGCATGGGCAAAAATATGTATACCCAGCCTTCCTGGAAAAAAGCTGTTGTTACCTTAAAAGCCGGTGACAAAATAGAACTTTTTGAAGGCGTGTAGGTTAAGGAAGGTTAGATAGAGAAAAATGGCACTAAAAGTTTACAAACCTACTTCTGCCGGCAGACGCAATATGACCGGTTATTCTTTTAAAGAGATCACCAAAAGTGAGCCCGAAAAGAATTTAACCATCCATCGCAAGCAAGATGCCGGTCGTAATAGTTATGGCCGTATTACTGTGCGCCATAGAGGCGGCGGTGCTAAGCGCCATATCCGCATCATTGATTTTAAGAGAAACAAGATCGGCGTGCCGGCTCGTATTGCTGCTATTGAGTATGATCCCAACAGAACAGCCCGCATTGCTCTTTGTTTCTACGCCGACGGTGATAAAAGATATATTATTGCTCCGGTTGGCTTAAATGTGGGTGATACTATTATGAGCGGTCCTGCTGCTGAACTTAAAGCTGGTAACGCTCTGCCTTTGGGCAACATGCCCAGTGGCACTATGATACATAATATTGAGTTTGTACCCGGCAAAGGCGGCCAAATGGTGCGCGGTGCTGGTGTAGCGGCTCAGCTGATGGATAAAGCTGACGGTTATGCTCTTTTGCGTTTGCCTTCGGGTGAAATAAGAAGAGTGTCTGATCGGTGTATGGCTACAGTTGGCCAAGTCGGTAATATTGAACATCAAGGTATTAATTTAGGCAAAGCCGGCCGCTCTCGTTGGTTGGGTCGCAGACCAGAGGTTCGCGGCAGTGCTATGAATCCTAATGATCATCCCCATGGCGGCGGTGAGGGACGTTCTCCTATTGGTTTAGCCGGTCCGAAAACTCCTTGGGGCAAGCCCGCTTTGGGTTATAAAACTAGAAAACCCAAAGTAAGCGATAAACTTATCGTGAAGCGTCGGAGGTAATTTAAACTAAATGAGTAGATCAATCAAAAAAGGGCCTGTTGTCGACGAAAGGCTCATGAAAAAAGTTGAAGCTGCCAAAGCTTCCGGTCAAAAAGTGGTCATTAAGACTTGGTCTAGATGGTGCACTATTTTCCCAGAAATGGTTGGCTTAAATATCGGTGTGCATGATGGCCGTCGTCACGTGCCGGTGTACATTACTGAAAATATGGTGGGCCATAAACTGGGTGAATTTACCATGACTCGCACTTTCCGCGGTCATGTAGAAAAGTCTAAGGTTAAATAAAAATGGAATTTAAAGCTGTTACTAGAAATACAGGCATTCCGGTCAGAAAGATTCGCTTATATGTGAATATTGCTCGCGGCAAAAAAGTAGACACCGCTTTGCGTGATTTAGCTTTTGCTCCTTCTCCTCACGCTCAGCTGGTGGCTAAAGCTGTGGCGTCGGCTGCTGCCAACGCCGAAAATAATTACACTCGCGATCGAGACGGTCTTTTTGTAAGTAAAATCTATGCTGATGAGGCTCCTGCTGCCAAACGTTTCCGTCCTCGTTCCCGCGGACGCGCTTCCTCCATTTTAAAAAGATCAAGTCATATTACTGTCATAGTAGAAGATAGGGGGGCTTAATGGGCCGCAAAGTTAATCCTATAGTCTTTAGAATCGGCACTACTCGAACTTGGAGTGCCAAATGGCACGCCGGTGACAAAGAGTTTAAACAATTTTTGATGGAAGATCTAAAATTGCGCAAGACTGTTAGCAGCAAATATGGCGACGCTGCTATTTCCAATATTGACATTGAGCGCGGGGCTGAAGATAAAATTACCATCACTTTACACACTGCCAGACCCGGTATGGTTATCGGCCGCGGCGGCAGCAGAGTTGAGGAGATTCGTAAAACTCTTAACGACGCTGTCGGTGACGCCAAAAAAGTGCAGTTAAACATTAAAGAGATTACTCGTCCGGAGTTGGATGCTTACTTGGTAGCTCGCTCGATTGCCGAGCAAATTGAACGTCGTGTTGCTTACAGACGCGCTATGAAACAGGCCATTTTCCGCACCATGCAAGCTGGTGCTTTGGGTATCAAAATTGTATCAGCCGGCCGCTTGGGCGGTGTAGAAATTGCCCGCAAACAGGTTTTGCATCAAGGTCGTGTTCCTCTGCAGACCTTGAGAGCCGATGTTGATTACGGTTTAACTCGTGCACATACTGCCATGGGTGATATCGGCATTAAAGTTTGGATTTATCGTGGTGACATATTGCCCGAACAAAAATCGCAGGCTGAAGCCGTTGTTTCTGAGAATATTTCTATGGAAGAAGCAGTAAAATCGGCTAAGTCAGCTTCCAAGAAGAAATCAGAAAGTGCAGTTACTGCTTCCGTTGTTAAGGAGCAAAAGGCTACTAAAGCTGATGACGTGCTAGCTCCCAAAGCTGCTAGAAAACCTAAGGCACAGGCTGTTGCCGAGGAAACTCCCAAGGCCAGAGAAGTCAAGGCAGAAGAGTCTGCTGTAATTGCCGAAGCAGATCCCGAAGCGGTTGTTCAGACTACCGGAGAAGTTGCCAAGCCTAAGAGAACTCGTAAGCCCCAGACTTCGGAAAATATCGAAGAAACTCCTAAGGCTTCCAGGGTAATAAAGGCTAAAACAGAAGAGTCTGCTGTAATTGCCGAAGCAGCTCCCGAAGCGGTTGTCCAGACTACCGGAGAAGTTGCCAAGCCTAAGAGAACTCGTAAGCCCCAGACTTCGGAAACTACTAAACAATAGAAATAGCTACTTGGTAGCTTAAAAAACTTAAGCATAAAGAGGACACAAAGATGTTACAACCCAAAAGGGTTCGATATCGCAAGGTACAAAAGGGCACTAATCGTGGTAAAGCCCATAACGGCGCTTTAGTGCATTTTGGTGAGTATGGTCTGCAGTCTTTGGAAAACGGCCGCATAACTAACCGCCAGATTGAGTCTGCCCGCCGCGCGATGACCCGTTATATTAAAAGAGGCGGCCAAGTTTGGATCCGCATCTTTCCTGACAAGTCTGTTACCAAAAAACCGGCTGAAACCCGCATGGGTAACGGTAAAGGCTCTCCAGAATATTGGGTAGCTTTAGTTAAAAGCGGCCGGGTGATGTTTGAAATAAGCGGCGTTTCTTTGGATATAGCCAAAGAAGCTATGCGCTTGGCTATGTACAAATTGCCTGTCAAATGTAAGTTTGTTACGAAAGCTGATCAGGAAACTGAACTGGATAAGGAATGTGTTGGCAGTTGCTCTTGCAACTGTGAAGATGGCAAGGAGGCTAGCTAAATATGAAAGTTTCCGAGATGAGAGAGCTTTCGGTCAAAGAATTAAACGTTAAACTGGAAGAAGCTAGAAAAAATCTTTTGGAAATGCGCTTTAAAATGACCACTAAACAGGATGCTAAAACCAGTGACTTGGGCAAAATCAAAAAAGACATCGCCCGCTTACAAACCATTATCAAGGAAAAAGAGGGGGCTTAAGTAGAGAAAAATGGATATCAAAGGTAAAACCAAACAAGGCATTGTCAAGAGTGACAAGATGGAGAAAACCATTGTGGTCTCTGTTGACACCAGAAAACGGCACCCTCTTTACAAGAAAACTTATATCAGCACCAAAACCTACAAAGTGCACGACGAAAACCAAACGGCCAAAGTCGGTGATGTTGTGAGAATTATTCCTTGCCGTCATTATTCTAAAGACAAGTGCTGGCGTCTGCTGGAGATTTTGGAAAGAGATGAGATCTCCGCTGAGACTGTGGAGTAGTTAGAAATGATACATGTACAGACAATGTTAAAAGTAGCCGATAATTCCGGCGCTAAGCAAATCATGTGCATTAATGTGCTGGGTGGCACCAATGCCCGCCAAGCTGGCATCGGCGATATTATTACCGCTGCTGTTAAACGTGCTGCTCCCGACGGTGCAGTCAAAGATCATGCGGTAGTTAAAGCAGTAATCGTGCGTGTAGCTGAGCCCTACAGGAGGGCTGATGGTTCCTATATTAAATTTGATGATAACGCTGCTGTTATTTTAGACGAGAAAAATAATCCTCGTGGCACCAGAATCTTCGGCCCGGTAGCCCGCGAATTACGTGACAAGGACTATGCCAAGATTGTTTCCCTGGCCCCTGAGGTACTTTAAGGAGTTATGGGAAATGAATAAAATTAAAAGAAATGACAATGTTATGGTAATAGCCGGTAAAGATAAAGGTGTTACCGGTAAAGTGCGCTCAGTAGACACTAAAGATGATAAAATATTAGTGGAAGGCGCTAATATGATCAAAAAACATGCCCGTCCGCGCAAAAATGCCAAACAGGCTGGTATTATAGACAGAGAAAACGCTATTGCTGTTTCTAACGTCATGATAGTATGTCCCAAATGCAAAAAACCGGTGCGCATAGGCTTTAAAGTGCAGGGTGATAAGAAAAACCGTATATGCAAATCCTGCGGCGAGGTGATTGACTAATGGTAGCTTTAGCAAAAAGATACAAGAACGATATGGTGCCTGTTTTAGTTAAAGAGTTTAACTATGAAAATGTCATGCAAGTGCCCAAGCTTACCAAAGTGGTCATCAACATCGGCCTTGGCGAAGCTACCACCAATAGTAAAGCTGTTGAGGCTGCCGAAAAAGATCTTCTACAGATTGCCGGCCAAAAACCGGTGATTATTAGGGCTAAAAAATCCATCGCCAACTTTAAATTGCGCGAAGGTATGCCCATAGGCATGAAAGTTACTTTGCGCGGGGTCAAAATGTATGATTTTGTTACCCGTGTTATTGATGCTGCTTTGCCTCGCATCCGTGATTTTCAGGGCGTATCTGATAAGGGTTTTGATGGTATGGGTAACTACTCTATCGGCTTTAAAGAGCAAACTCATTTTCCGGAGATTGACTTTAGTAAAATAGATAAGCCTCGTGGTTTGGAAATAAGTTTTGTTACCACCGCCAAAACCGATGCTGAGTGTAAAAAACTTTTGGAATTAATGGGCATGCCCTTTGTTAAGAGAGGTGGAAAATAATGGCCAAAACGTCTAAGATTATCGCATCTCAGAGAGAACCTAAATACAAGGTGCAACAGCACAACCGCTGTTTGCGATGCGGTCGCCCCCGCGCTTATATGCGTCAGTTTGGTATATGCCGCGTGTGTTTTCGCGAACTTGCGTCTGCCGGTCAAATCCCCGGCGTGAAAAAATCCAGCTGGTAAGCTTAAAGGTTTAATGATTAAAATGGAGGTTACGAATGGCTGTAACTGATCCCGTCGCGGATATGTTAACTAGAGTGCGCAATGCCGTTTCGGCCAAGCACGATATGGTATCTTTTCCTTCTTCTAAGATGAAAGTAGAAATCGCCGAAATCTTAAAGAAAGAGGGCTTTATTGTCGCTTATGAATTAAGCGGTGACAAGCCCAAGCAGCAAATGAAAATTACCTTAAAATATGATGAGCGTGGTAAGTCAATTATCTCGGGATTGGAACGAGTTTCTAAACCCGGTATGCGAGTCTATGTACAGCGCGGCGATATTCCTCGTGTGTATGGCGGCTTGGGCATTGCTATGGTTTCCACCTCACGCGGTTTGATGACCGGTTCGCGTGCCTATCACCAAGGTATTGGCGGCGAATTCATATGTAAGGTTTGGTAAGGGGTTATAGATGTCTAGAATCGGACGTTCACCCATTTCTATGCCCAATGGTGTAGAGGTGGATATAAAAGAAAATGTAGTAACCGTCAAAGGCCCTAAAGGCACTTTGACCCAAAATATACATCCCATGATGAATATAGAGATGAAAGACGGTACTTTAAATGTAGCCCGTCCTGACGAAACATTAATGTCTAAATCTCTGCATGGCTTAACCCGCTCTTTAGTGCGCAATATGGTAGTCGGCGTTACAGAGGGTTATGTGCGCACTTTGGATATCGTGGGCGTAGGTTATAAAGCTGAAAAAAGCGGCAATAATTTAATTTTAAGAATAGGTTTTTCTCATCCGGTAACCATTACGCCTTTAGAGGGTATTACTTTGGATGTAGAGAACCCCAGTCGTATTAAAATCAGTGGTATAGATAAGGAAAAGGTAGGCAGACAAACAGCTGATATTCGTGCTATCCGCAAGCCTGATGCCTATAAGGGCAAGGGCATCCGTTATACCGAAGAAAAAGTTATTACCAAAGCCGGCAAGGCTGTGGGAAAGGGTGCTAAATAATGTCTAGATTAAATAGCAGAGAAGCACGTGTTGTCAGACATGCGCGCGTACGCAGTAAAGTTTGTGGCAGTCTTTCTCGTCCGCGCCTATGTGTTTTTCGTTCTTCTGAGCACATTTATGCTCAGATTATCGATGATAGTGCCGGCAACACTTTAGTTTCAGCTTCCACTTTGGATGCTGAAGTAAAAACAGCCTTAGCTGAAATCAAAAACAAAACTGTACAAGCTGCTGTGGTTGGTGAGCATGTGGCCAAACGTGCTATAGCCAAAGGCATCACTACTGTGGTGTTTGACCGCGGTGGCAATAAATATCATGGCCGCGTCAAGGCCTTAGCTGATGGCGCCAGAGCCGCCGGATTGGAGTTCTAACACATGGCTGAAAGAAGATTTGAAAGAAACGAATCAGACCTAAGCGACAAACTCATTCATATTAACCGCGTATCCAAAACTTTAAAAGGCGGCAAGAAAATGAGCTTTGCTGCTTTGGTGGTGACCGGTGACCAAAATGGCCGTGTGGGTATCGGCGTTGGCAAGTCCAACGAAGTGCCTTCGGCCATTCAAAAGGCCAGTGGTGCTGCCAAAAAATCTTTGGTAACCATTCCTTTAAACGGCTCTACTATCTGGCATGAAGTTACTATGAGTTTCGGTGGTGCTGAAGTAGTACTTAAACCGGCTGCTCCTGGTACCGGTATCATTGCCGGCGGCAGCGTACGTGCAGTAGTAGAAATGGCTGGCGTCAAAGATATCCTTACTAAGAGCATGGGCTCGGCTAATCAGTTAAATGTAGCCAAGGCTACTCTTTTAGGTTTAGCCGCTACTCGTAATCCTAAAGAAGTAGTGGCTAAGAGAAAAGGCTTGGAGGTCACTAACAATGCCTAAAGCCAAAGCTAAAGTAAATACCAAAATAAAGGTAACTTTAATTAAAAGCGGTATCGGTTATGCCCAAACCCAAAGAAGGACTTTAAAAGCCTTAGGTTTAACTAGGCTCAATAAAAGTATTATCGTTGAAGATAACCTCGCTATGCGTGGCCAGATCTTAAAAGTAAGACATTTGGTAGCCGTAGAGGAGACTGAATAATTATGAATATAAACGAACTTAGCCCTGCTGAGGGCGCTATTAAAAATAGAAAAAGAGTAGGCCGTGGCAATGGCAGCGGCCATGGTACCTATTCCTGTCGCGGCAGCAAAGGTCAAAAGTCCAGAGGCTCAGTGCCCCCCGGTTTTGAGGGTGGTCAGCTTCCTTTGATTAAACGTCTGCCTCGCAAACGTGGTTTTACTAATGTTTTTCGCTTAGAATATGTGGTGGTTAACGTCGGTGAATTAGATGTTTTTGAAAATGGCACTGAAGTCACCCCCGAATTGTTGGTGGAATGCGGCATTGTCAGGAATTTTAACAAACCTATTAAGATTTTAGGCCGCGGTGAAATATCCAAGTCCTTGAAAGTAACTGCTGACTGGTTTAGCGAAGCTGCCAAAGACAAAATCACTGCTGCCGGTGGTACGGCGGAGGTATTTGATTATGCAGAAACAGAAGGCTCAGAAGAGTAGACCGCGCCTAATTCAGGCTATGCTTGATGCTTTTAGCTTGCCTGATTTGCGCAAGCGCATTTTGATTACTGTCGGTGTACTGGTTATTTTCCGTATTTTGGCTCATGTGCCACTTCCCGGCGCCGATCCTAATGCTTTAACCAATTTCTTCGGTGGTAACTCGGCTATGAGTATGTTGGATCTTTTTTCTGGTGGTGCTTTTAGTAACTTCAGTATAGTAGCTTTAGGTGTCTACCCTTTCATTACAGCTACCATTATTATGCAGCTTTTGACTCCGGTAATACCTAAACTGCAAGCACTTTCACAAGAAGGCGAAGCTGGGCGCAATAAAATAAACCTTATTTCACACTGGCTGACTATACCTTTAGCAGCTTTGTCAGCATGGGGCATGATTACCATGCTAAATAACTACGGTGTTTTGTATGATGGCACCGATATACTTACTATCGCTACTGTTATCATAACTGTTACAGCTGGTACCATGCTTTTGGTATGGATGGGTGAGCAGATTACCTCTTACGGTATAGGTAACGGCGTGTCTATCATCATTTTTGGCGGTATCGTAGCTACTTTACCCAAGATGATTTACAGCGGCGTCGAAACTGCTACCAATAACTGGCTCGGTTTATTGGTATTTATTCTTTTGGCACTGGCGGTCACTGTACTTATTGTTATATTCACCGAAGCTCAGCGCCGTATACCGGTGCAGTATACTAAAACTCAGATAAAGAGCGGCAGGATGTATCGCAGCGGTGGTTCTACCTATATTCCTTTGCGCGTTAATACCGCCGGTATGATCCCCTTGATTTTTGCGATGGCTTTGGTAACGCTACCGGCTACTATCGGTACTTTTTTTATGGGTAATGAGGCTAATCCCAATTTCTGGAATAATATTGTTGATACTTTTACCGGTCACGGCGGTACTGCTTGGGATCTTCTATACTGGGGCATATTCTTCCTCTTTGTGCTAGTAGCGGCTTTTGTCTATACGCGAGTAGTATTTGAACAACAGGACTTAGCTGGTAATTTGCAGCGCAACGGCGGTTTTATACCAGGTATACGTCCGGGTAAGCAAACCAAACAGTATTTAGATACTGTTATCGGCCGTATTACCTGGGGTGGTGCTTTCTTCTTAGCATTTGTGGCTATTATGCCCTTTGTTATATCATCGTTAACCGGTGTGAACTCTATCCAGCTCTCGGCCTTCAGCATGCTTATCGTGGTAGGTGTAGCCTTAGATACCATGAAACAAATTGAAGCACAGCTGGTTATGCGTAAATATGATGGCTTCATTAAATAGTAAAGCTATTTTTGAAAGAGTAGCGTAAATAGTGTATAATATTATTTTTGTGGGCGCTCCCGGCGCCGGCAAAGGAACACAAGCTATAAAAGTAGCCGAAGCTCTTGGGCTTATCCAAGTAGCTTCGGGCGACATTTTTCGTCAGAATATTGAAGAAAAAACGTCTTTGGGTCAGCTTGTGCAATCTTATATGGCCAAGGGGGAGTTGGTGCCCGATGAGGTGACTATTGATATGGTGCTAGAACGTATGTACCGTAACGATGTTACCAAAGGCGTTATATTAGACGGCTTTCCGCGCAATTTACATCAGGCTACCGAGCTTGATGAAGCTTTAGCCAAGCGTAACGAAGCTATATCTAAAGCCGTCTGTATAGATGTCAGAGAAGAAGAATTGGTGAATCGTCTGTCATCGCGGCGTGTTTGCCGTCTTTGTCAGGCTGCTCATAGCGTCGGCGATAAAAAATGCCTGCGCTGCGGCGGAGAATTATATCAGCGGGAAGATGATACTGCCCAGACGATAAAGCACCGTCTTGAGGTGTATTTTAAACAGACTGCTCCAGTTATTGACTATTACCACCAGCAAGGTAAGCTGATTAAAGTTGATGGCAGCGGAGATGTTGATAAAATTACCAAAAAAATAGTAAACGCGCTTAAATAATGGCTATTATTTTAAAATCAAACAGAGAAATTGCTCTGATGCGTAAAGCCGGCAGAGATGTGGCTGAGATTTTACAGGTCTTGAAAGAAGCTGTAAAACCGGGTATATCCACCGCTTTTTTAAATGATATTGCCGAGCGCGAGGTGGCTAAAAGAGGTATTATAGCTTCTTTTAAGGGCTACAGAGGTTTTCCAGCTTCTCTTTGTACCTCTGTGAATTGTGAAATAGTACACGGTATACCTTCGGCCAAACGTATTCTCAAAGAAGGAGATATTATTTCTTTGGACTTTGGGGTAATACGCGAGGGTTATCAGGGAGATGGTGCTGTTACCGTAGCAGTAGGACAGGCGTCTTTATCGGCCTTAAAGCTTATTACCGATACAGAAGGTGCTTTGCAAGCCGGTATTGCCGCTATAGTACCTGATGGTCATGTGGGTGATATCGGAGCGGCAGTGCAGCAATATGCTGAGAGCCGTGGTTGGGGTGTTATACGTGAATATACTGGTCACGGCATAGGCAGGCAGATGCATGAAGAGCCATCTGTGCCCAATTTCGGCAAGGCTGGCTTCGGACCAGTATTGCGATCGGGTACAGTTATTGCCATTGAGCCCATGCTCAGTGCTGGCTCTTATGGGACTAAAACTCTGCGTGATGCCTGGACAGTGGTCACCGAAGACCGCTCTTTGGCAGCTCATGCTGAACATACGGTGGCCGTTACGACCACAGGGGTAGAAATACTCACTAAAATTTAAAAAGAAAGGTAAGACGAAAAACTTGGCAAAAAAGGAAGCCATAGAAGTTGAAGGAACAGTACTGGAAGCTTTGCCTAATGCTACTTTTGAAGTGGAATTAGCCAACGGACATAAAGTGTTGGCCCATATTTCCGGTAAGATGCGCGTGCATTATATTCGCATATTACCCGGCGACAGAGTTTTAGTAGAGCTTTCGCCGTATGACTTAACACGCGGCCGTGTTACCTATCGTTTCAAGTCTTAAATGAAATAAAAGTCTTAGGACATAAGGAAAAGACAGATGAAAGTAAGTGCCTCTGTAAAAAAGAGATGCCCCAAATGCAAAATTATCAGACGTGAAGGTGTTGTACGCAACATCTGCCCTATAGCTAAACACAAGCAGAGACAAGGGTAAGTTAAGGAGGAAATGCCAGTATGGCTCGTGTATCCGGTGTAGATATTCCTGAAAACAAGCAAGTGAGAATCTCTTTGAGATATATCTATGGTATTGGTCCCACTAACGCCATGGAGATTTTGCAAAGAGTAAATGTTAATCCCATGAAGAGAGTTTTTGAGCTCTCTGATGACGAGTTAAACGCTATCCGTGATCTCATTGATAAACAATATGTGGTCGAAGGTGGTTTACGCAAACAAGTACAATTAGACATTAAACGTCTTATTGATATTGGTTCTTACCGTGGCTTGCGCCATAAAAGAGGCTTGCCGGTGCATGGCCAAAGAACCAAGACCAATGCCCGCACCCGCAAGGGTGTCAAAAAGACTGTGGCCGGTCGCGGCAAGGCCACTAAAAAGTAGTCGCAAATAAGCAAAACGCTTTTGTATTACCGTTAGGAGGGTAAATAGATAATGGCGCTAAAAAAGCGAAGCAAAACGAAAAGGCGTGAAAAGAAGGTTATACCTTCCGGTAGAGCTTACGTTCATGCTACCTTTAACAACACAATTATCACCTTAACCGATCCCAAAGGAGACACTATTTCCTGGGCTTCCGGTGGCACAGTGGGCTTTAAGGGTAGCCGTAAAGGTACTCCTTATGCTGCTCAACTAGCAGCCAGAGAAGCTGTACGAAGAGGTGCCGAACAGGGTCTGAAATTGGTGGAAGTGTATGTAAAAGGCCCCGGCAGCGGTCGTGAAGCAGCAGTTCGCTCACTGCAAGCTTCCGGTTTAGACATCAAGAGCATCCGTGATATTACCCCCATTCCGCATAACGGTTGCCGTCCCAAGAAGAGAAGAAGAGTATAGAGGTATATATAATATATGGCTAGATATACTGCGGCTGTATGCCGTCTATGCCGTCGTAACGGCGAAAAGCTTATGCTTAAGGGCACACGTTGTATTACCAAATGTGCCTTTGAAAAAAGACCTAAGGCTCCCGGCCCGCAATTGGGTCGTGTCCGTCGTCTTTCCGATCGCGGTCAACAGATTAGAGATAAACAGAAAGTAAAGCAGAGTTACGGTTTACTGGAGCGCCAGTTTGTCAAAACCTTTAAATTAGCTGCTGCTTTAGGCGGTATTACCGGTGACAATCTGATGATACTTTTGGAAAGAAGATTGGATAATGTTATCTATCGCATGGGCTTTGCCGAGTCCCGTTCTCAAGCCCGTCAATTGGTAAATCACGGCCATATTACTGTTAATGGTCGTAAATTGGATATTGCTTCCTATTTCGTTAATGTCGGCGAGATTATCGGCGTGCGTCCGGAAAGCATGAAATCCACTTACTTTAAAAATTTAAAAGTCACTATTGAAAGCAAAGCTGTAGCACCGTGGATTGGTTTGGATCGCAGCAAGTTGGAAGCTAGGATTCTTTCCTTGCCGGCTGCCGATGCCATTGATGCTAAATTGAATGCTTCTGCTGTTGTTGAGTACTACTCTCGCTAGTCTCTAATTAGAGCAGCAGAAGGTAGCACTAAACAAGTATTTGCGTAAGGAGGTTTACTTTGTCTAATATGCCAAAGGTTGAGTGTGTAGAAT
>Ga0123353_10000577_pt1 | contig 44890 bp, 32 predicted proteins | sample TergutLab28metaG_3_FD_92763 | JGI IMG/M metagenome (GOLD analysis project Ga0123353, IMG submission 92763) | Labiotermes labralis P3 segment gut microbial communities from Petit-Saut dam, French Guiana - Lab288 P3 | ecosystem: Host-associated > Arthropoda: Insects > Digestive system > Gut ... | reverse complement strand
GCTCAAGATGCCTTAATCTATCTTCCTCGGCTAAAGCCGAAAAGGATTGTCGGTTGTAATAGTTTTACCCAAACTATTCTTTTCTTGCTTCTATTATAATTCGTTCAAAGATCGCTCTTGTTTTCTTTTGCTAACTATCATTTACTCAAAAATGATAATCTAATGTTTAACATTTAACAAGGGATTTTTTTAGGCAGCGAATTACAAAGATAAGGACTTTTTTTAACTTGTGCAAAAATTGCATGACCTAATTTCTCTAAAATTCGTTATATGTGTCGTTTTTCTTCAAAAACGGTTGCAAAGGTAGGGACTTTTTTATTTCCTGCAAAATGTTTTTGAGAGTTTTTGTGTATTTATTTTTTAATATAATGAATATAAGGGATTTAATGGGTATTTAAAATGATTGCATCGTATATAATTTTTTGTAATACCCGTCCAATGCGATAAGTTTTTCGTGTTTTCCTTGCTCTACAATTTCGCCATTATGCATTACACAGATTTCATCTGCGTTTTTGACTGTGGATAAACGATGGGCGATTACGATCGTTGTACGGTTTTTCATTAAATGTTCGAGGGCTTCTTGTACCAATTTTTCAGATTCGGTGTCCAAGGCAGAGGTGGCTTCGTCCAATATTAGAATCGGAGGGTTTTTCAGGATGGCTCTGGCGATGCTGATTCGTTGGCGTTGACCGCCGGATAGACGGCATCCTCTGTCGCCGATATTGGTTTCGTATCCTTCTTCCGTTTCCATGATGAAGTCGTGGGCGTTGGCTATACGAGCGGCTTCTATGACTTGCTCCATTGTGGCGGATTCTACTCCAAAGGTAATATTATTATATATGGTGTCATTAAAAAGGATGGCTTCCTGATTGACGTTGCCCATATAGGAACGTAAATCGAAAAGGGTCATCTCCTTTATATTAATGCCGTCGATGGCGATGGCTCCTTCATTCACGTCATAGAAACGGGGTATCAGATCGACTAATGTTGATTTTCCCGATCCGGATTGTCCTACCAAGGCTATTGTTCTTCCTTTTTCAATGGTAAGGTTGATATTCCTCAGAATCCAGTCGTTTTCATATTTAAACCAAACGTTATTAAATTCAACTTTCGAATGAAACGGTTGAACGGTAACCGGGTTTTTCACCTCCTTCAGCGGATTGACTGCGTTTAGGATAGTATCTATGCGCTCCAGCGAGGCTTTTCCTTTTTCTATGCTGTAAAGGGCTTTTGAGAGATCTTTTGCAGGATTTATTATACTGTAAAATATCACTAAATAATAGATAAATTCAGCGGCGGTCAACGGACTGTTGTCTTTGAGGATCAATGTTCCTCCGAAAAACAGGACAATGGCGATTGTTACAGTTCCCAAAAATTCGCTCATGGGATGCGCCAACACAAGGCGCCGATTCACTCTATTAATGGTACGTCGTAATGTTTCGTTCATAAACCGGAAACGGGTGGTGACTTTTTTTTCTGCATTGAAGGCTTTTACAACACGAAGTCCGCCAAGCGTTTCATCTATTTGGGCTAAAAGTTGACCGGATTGCTGTTGAGCTAACTTTGAGGTCTTTTTTAATGCACGCCCTACCCTTCCCATAATAAAACCGGCTATAGGAAGCACAAACAGCACAAACAGCGTCAATTGCCAGCTCAAAATCAACATAGCGATCAGGTAAATAATGATCATTATCGGATTTTTGGAGAGCAATTCGACTGAACTCAGAATGGAAGCCTCTACTTCTGCCACATCGCTTGTCATGCGGGACATTATGTCTCCCTTTTTCTGTTTTTTAAAGAATCCGATGTTCAGATCTGTTATCTTATTGTACATCTGGTTTCTTAAATCCCGCACCAGACCGGTACGTAAAGGAATGATAAAGTAACTGGCAAGATAGGCAATGCCGACTTTGAAAAAAGTCATTATGACCAGGAAAATACCCAACAACATCAATGTTTGGATACCTCCATTTTGATCAATATAAGTGGAGACATAACAATAGGCATTATTTTTAATTACATCCAAATTCCAGGCAAAAGGTTGCATGTGATATTCCAATTGTTTGGTCTTAAAAAGAATCTCCAAAATCGGAACGATCAACAAAAAAGAGAAGAGGCTGAATATTGTGGAAAGAATATTGCAAATTATGTTTAATATGACGTATCCCTTGTAGGGACCGACAAATCGTTTTATTAAGGCAAGAAATTGAGGCATTTGAATTGTTTTTTGATGGTGTCCGGTTGTAGAGACGGGGCGCGCCCCGTCTCTACGGGACGTTTTTTAAATTCCGGTATAATTATGAGGGGTAATACTACAAAGTTCTTTTTTGATTTCCGCGCTGACGTCCAATGTTTCTATAAAATCCCGAATAGATTTTTCGGTAATTCCTTCATTTGTACGGGTCAGCGCCTTTAATGCTTCGTATGGATTAGGGTAACATTCCCGGCGTAAAATAGTTTGGATGCCCTCTGCCACTACTGCCCAGCAATTGTCCAAGTCGTTGAAAAGCTCCTTTTCGTTCAATAGAAGTTTTCCCAATCCCTTCAGTGAGCTTTGGATGGCAATGGATGTATGGGCGAATGGGACTCCAATGTTACGCAAAACGGTCGAATCGGTCAGGTCGCGCTGCAGGCGGGATACCGGCAGTTTGGATGCCAAATGTTCAAGAATGGCGTTTGCCATACCGAGATTTCCTTCGGCATTCTCAAAGTCGATCGGGTTCACCTTGTGCGGCATGGCAGATGAACCGACTTCTCCGGCTTTGATTTTCTGCTTGAAATACTCCATTGAAATATAGGTCCAGAAATCACGGTTCATGTCGATCATGATGGTATTGATCCGTTTCAGGCAATCGAAAATGGCTGCCAGATTATCGTAATTGGATATTTGCGTTGTCCATTCTTCGCGCTGCAATCCGAGTATTTCGTTCACAAAATGGTTTCCGAAAACTTTCCAGTCGCGTTCAGGATAGGCTACATAGTGGGCGTTGAAATTGCCGGTGGCGCCGCCGAATTTAGCCGAGTGAGGCAAGGCTTTCAATTGCTCCAATTGAACCTCCAACCGGCTGACAAAAACCATAAGCTCTTTGCCCAAACGGGTAGGTGAAGCCGGTTGTCCGTGTGTTTTTGCCAGCATGGAGATATTTTTCCACTCTTCCGCTTTTTCCGAAAGAACGGCAATCAGCTTTTCCAGTTGGGGATAAAAAACTTGCTCCAACGCCTCTTTAATGGAATAGGGAATGGCGGTATTATTAATGTCCTGAGAGGTTAAGCCAAAGTGGATAAACTCTTTATACGGTTGCAAATTCAACGCATCAAACTTCTCTTTCAGAAAATATTCAACGGCTTTTACATCGTGGTTGGTGACATTTTCAATGTCTTTAATCCGCTGGGCATCTTCCAGCGAAAAATTTTCGTATATCTTTCGTAAAGCTGTAAATACGGATTTATTTATTGATTTTAAATTTTCCAACGGAAGCTCAGCCAGAGCGATAAAATATTCCACCTCAATCAATACGCGGTAACGTATCAAGGCATATTCCGAAAAATATGCATCCAATTGTTCCGTTTTATTCCTATACCGTCCGTCGATGGGAGAAATAGCTGTTAAAGCATTCAAATTCATGATGTACCTTTTGAACTATGATTAAAATTTTGAAACTACAAATGTAATGATTTTTTGTTATGGATTGATTATTCAGGGTTGAAAAATGAGTATATTTGCACTAATTTCCCTTGTGGAAAATCTAAAAGGTCAGATCATAATGACAAAGAAAAATTACAAATCACAAAAGAACAATCTCACTGAGAAAAAGAAGGAAAGTCCTTTGCCAAAGAGGTCGTTTTTACCTGAAATTAGTCTTTCGGACAGTCGGTTGTCTGTTCTTACCAGAACGGTTTTTTTCCTGTTTTCATTTTGGTTTTTGGGAATATATAATGCTGATTGGTTGTATAAATTGCAGGCTTATTCATTATTCCTTCATAGTCAGGAATTTGCCGGCGACATCTTGAATCAATCTGCGGGTTTTTTAATTTATCTTTCCCGTTTTTTGACGCAATTTTTATATTATCCGCTATTGGGGGCTTTGCTTCTTTCGTTGGGACTTTCGGGTATAGAATGGTGGATTTCGCGTTTATTTAAAATTCCTTCACGCTGCTTTTATCTTTCGTTTATTCCGCCGGGGTTGATTTTGCTGGCTCAGACTTCTATTGGGTATGCGCTGTATCACAGGTTTGAGGCGTCGGTCGTTTTTTCGCTTGTGTTGGGGGCTTTATTTGTTTTGCTGCTGTTTACTTTTTATCGGAAGGTGAAGAGTTTTTCTTGGGGGGTGTGGATTTCTTTGTTGGTGTCTTTTGCGTTTTTCTTTTTAATAGGGGTTTATGCGTTTGTTGCGGTGATGATGGTAGTGATTGAGCGGGTTGTGAATAAGGAGAAATATGTTTTGTGGTTGGTGATGGGGGTGTTGTTAGTCGGGGCTTTTCTTCCATTTGTTTCGGTAAAATATGTTTTTCATGAGAGTTATATGTCGGGGTTGATTGCTCCGCTTCCTAATCCTTTTTTTAAAGGTGTTTTTGTTTTGGCGCTTTTGTCTCAATTATTTTTTCTTCTTTATCCTGTCCTTTTTTTCCTTAAAGGGCTTAAAGTTTCGAATAAAGTAATGGGTATCAATCTTTTATTATTTAGTCTTTCTCTCTTTGCTATTTTTTATTTTTCTTTTAGAGATGATAATTTTCGGGTGGAACTGAGATTGCAACGGTTGATGGAGAAATGTAAGTGGGATGAAATGATAAGGGAGGCGGAAAAAGTGGAAGAACCCAATAGGGCAATTGCGGCATACAGGGTGATTGCCTTAGCCAACACGAATCAATTGTCGGAACGTTTGTTCGACTTTAATTATCAATTTAAACCTTTGGCTTCGGCTTATATGAATGGTATTCAAAAGTTTTATTATAATTACGACCTTTATTTTTATGCTTCTTTCCCGAATGCTGCTTATCTCTGGAGCATGGAATTGTGGGTAGGCATGGGTGCTAATGTTTATTTGTTGAAACAGATGGCTCTTTGTGCAATGTTGAATGGGGAAAAGGAACTGGCGTCAAGATATTTTAATCTGTTGAAACAATCGTTATTTTATAAAAAATATGCGGAGGAACAAGAGCGATATAATAATGATCCTGACCTTTTGATGGAAAATCCGGTTTACAAACGAATAAAAGATCACATGCCGGAAGATAATTTTATTTCTCCGACACATTATATTTTGCCGGTTTATTATGCGTTTTTTCAGAACTCTTTTCTTAAAAATAAAGAGAGATGTATTCTTGCCAGTTTATATGCCAAAGATATGAAACAGTTTATAGGGGATATTCAGGAGATGCAAAATATAGACAGTGAAGACGAACTGCCGGTTTGCATGCAGGAGGCTTTACTGATATACGCCATGCTTAATAATAATTTTGCCGTATTGCAGAATTTCAGGATAAACAGCAAGGGATTAAGGGAAAAGGTCGCCCATTGCGTGAAGGAGTATAAAAAATACGGAAATAATCTTCCGAAACCGGTTGAAGAAAGATTAAGAAAGAGTTATAAAGGCTCTTATTGCTATTACTATTTCTTTTGCAAAAACAGATTAAGATTATCGTATGAAACGAATGATTAAATTATCGCCATATTATCTTTTGCTATTGTTGACGGCATGTTCTACCGGTATTCCCGACAAGAGTCAGAAGATGGATAAAACCGTCAGGTTGTACCCCGATTATATGGAAGTAACTATTCCATACAATATAGCGCCTCTTAATTTTATTGTGAAAGAGGAGGGAGAGGATTGTGTGATAAAAGTCTCCGGGGAAAATAATCATTCCATTATCGTGCAGGGAGGAAAAAAGATGAAAGTTCGTTTTCCCGAAAAAAAGTGGAAAAAGTTACTGTCGGAAAATAAAGGGAAGTATCTTATTTATGATATTTTTGTCAAACAGGGAGGAAGTTGGATTCAATATAATTCATTCAAAAACAAAGTAGCGGAAGAGGCTATTGATCCTTATCTTACCTACCGGCTGATTGAACCGTCTTATCAAACATCAGGGGAAATGGGGCTTTTTCAATTTAATCTGGAGACGGCGGAAGAAAAAACGATCATACTCACCCCAAGATTAACCCAAACACCGGATGATTTAAATTTAAAATGCGTGAACTGTCATGTAAGCCGGGGGAATGACAACTTGTTTTATTATCGTAAAAAAGACGGAGGGATGATTTTGACCTATCAGGAAAAAACGTACAAGGTAAATACGAAGGCGGGAGATATGTTTGCTTCTACGGTCTATCCTGCATGGCATCCGTTTTTGCCGTTTATTGTGTTTTCGTCCAATGAATTGGGGCAGGTTTTTGTCTCTACCGGATTGGAGAAAATCGAGGTGCTTGACCGTCGTTCGGATCTTGTTTTATACGACATCGAAAAAAATGAAATCACACATATCTTTAAGACAAAAAACAAGCAGGAGACAAATCCCTGTTGGTCGCCGGATGGGAAATATTTATATTTCGGCAGTTCGGATTCTACCCTGACAGATCTTCGTGCATATTCCAACATGAAATATGACATCAAGCGGGTTTCATTTGATCCCGAAAGTAAAATATGTGGAGAAATAGAGACTGTATACGACGCATCGGGACAGGGAAAGAGCGCCGCTTACCCATGTGTATCGCCGGATGGGAAGTATCTTTTATTTGTAGTTTCCAATCACGGGTCTGCTCCTTACACACATCCGGAAGCCGATCTCTACCTGATGAACCTCGAAACGGGAGAAAGCAGAGCCTTGGCAGAAGCCAACAGTCCGGAGAGTGAAGGCTATATTGATTGGTCGTCCTCAGGGCGCTGGTTTGTGGTCAGCAGCCGCAGGCAGGATGGTAATTATGCGCGTCCCTATTTTGTCTATTTCGACAAAGAGGGGAATGCGCACAAGCCGTTTGGAATTCCACACAAAGATCCCGCGCATGATGCAAATGTGGTGAAAGGCTACAATGTTCCCCGATTTTCGACTACTCCGGTTAATGTGTCGCAGGCAAAGCTGAATGAGGTGGTTGCGGGACCGGTTATTGATGCAATATATGGTTCTGAAATTGAGGAAATTCCTGATGGACAATCGGGGGCTTCGGTGATTGAAAAATAATTTTTTTATTCGACTTTTAAAATATTAAACTTTCAAAATTATTAGAAATTGAGTATATTTGCATTCATTTTCCTTGTGGAAAGTCTAATATGGTCAGATCACAATGACAACGAAAAAAAATTACAAATCACAAAAGAACAATCCCACTGAGAAAAAGAAGACAGGCGCTTCTCCAAAGAAGTCGTTTTTCCCGGAAATTAATCTTCCGGCTAAGTGGTTGTCTATTTTTACCAGAATAATCTTTTTCCTGTTTTCATTTTGGTTTTTGGGAGTGTACAATGACGAGTTGTTGTATAAATTGCAATCTTATTCGTTTTTTCTCTATAATCCGGTGTTTGCCGGCGATACGTTGAATCAATCCGCTGGGCTTTTGGTCTATCTTTCGCGTTTTCTGACACAGTTTTTGTATTATCCGCTGTTAGGGGCTTTACTCCTTTCGTTGGGACTTTCGGGTATGGAGTGGTGGATTTCACGTTTATTTAAAATACCTTCACGCTATCTTTTGCTTTCGTTTATTCCGCCGGGGTTGATTTTGCTGGCTCAGACTTCTATTGGGTATGCGCTCTATTATTCGCTTGAAACATCGGTTGTGTTTTCTCTTGTATTGGGGACTTTATTTGCGCTGTTGCTGTTCACTTTTTATCGTAAGGTAAGGAATTTTTCTTGGGGAGTGTGGGTTGCCTTATTGGTGATTTTTTCCTTTTATTTTGTGATAGGGGTTTATGCTCTTGTTGCGTTGATGATGTTGTTAATTGAACGAATTGTGAATAAAGAAAAGTATGCTTGGTGGTTGTTGGCGGGGGCATTGTTGATTGGGGCGTTTCTTCCGTTCGTTTCAGTGAGGTATGTTTTTTATGAGACTTATGGGTCGGGGGTGTTTTCTCCGTTTCCTCGTTCTTTTTTTAAAGAGATGTTTGTTTTTGTTGTTTTGGCGCAGGTGGTTTTGGTGGTTTATTCTGGTCTTTTTTTCTTTAAAGGGGTTAGGGAAGTTAGGGACATTGAAGACATTAAGAACGTTGAGGGAAAGGAAGTTTTGGGTAAGGTAATGGGGGGTAATTTCTTGTTATTTTGCCTTTTTGTTTTGGCTGTTTTTTATTTTTCTTTTAGAGATAATGAGTTTAAGTTGGAGCTGAAACTGCAACGTTGGGTGGAGAAACATAAATGGAATGAGATTATAACAGAGGCTGAAAAGACGCCGGAGCCAACTAAAGCAATTGCGGCGTACAGGGCGATTGCCTTAGCGCAAACGAATCAATTGTCACAGCGTTTATTCGATTTTCCTTGCCAATATAAATCTCCGGCGGCTGATTATATGACTAAGAATTTTAGAAAGGTATATTATCATAGTGAGCTTTTCTTTTATGCCTCTTTCACGAATGTCGCCTACCTTTGGAATATGGAATTTATGATGGGGGTGGGAACCAATTTTCATTTGTTGAAACAGATGGCGCTTTGTTCGATATTGAATGGGGAAAAAGAGTTGGCATCAAGATACTTAAATCTGTTGAAACAGTCGTTGTTTTACAAAAAATGGGCAATAAAACAGGAGCGGTATAATAATAATCCGATCGCTCTGCTCGAAAATCCGGTTTACCATCAAATAAAGCAACACATGCCGGAAGAAAATTTCATTATTCCGATGCAACATACATTGCCTATTTACTATAAGTTTCTTTGGGGGAATTCTCTCTCGAAAAATCTGGAAAGGGCTGTCCTCGCCAATTTATATATCAAAGACCTCAATTCGTATGTACAGATTATGCAATACGTAAATCTCCCAGAGTTGCCGGATTGTATGCAGGAGGCTTTGATTATACACGCCATGATTAATAATGACTACTCTTTGTTGTCGAGATTCAGGATAAACAATCAATTGAAAGAGAAGGTAACTTCCTTTGTAAGCGAGTGTCAAAAACAAAGAAAACTCAACATCAGTCAGCAAGAGGCAAAACAAAGATTAAAGAATTATAAAGGGACATATAGTTATCACTATTTTTTTGCAGGTTCGGATTAAATTTTTCGTATGAAACCCGCACGAACTAACCTTCACCAAAGAGAATAAAAATACCTGCGGGTTCCATACGACCTTAATGTAAAAAATAAAACATTTTCGTATGAAACAAATAATTAAATTATCGGCTTATTATCTCCTGCTGTTACTGCTGGCAGCATGTTCTGCGGGTATTCCAAAAAATAGCAAGGAGATAGGTAAACCCGTTTGGTTGTATCCCGACTATACTGAATTAACCATTCCATATAATATAGCGCCTCTTAACTTTGTAGTGAAGGAGAATGGAAGTGATTGCGCGGTAAGAGTCTCCGACGAAAAAAATAATTCCATAATCGTTCGGGGAGGTAAAAAGATGGAAATTCGTTTTCCCGAAAAAAAGTGGAAAAAGTTGCTGTCGGAAAATAAAGGAAAATATCTGACTTACGATGTTTTTGTCAAACAGGAAGGAGGTTGGGTTCAATATAATTCATTCAAAAACAGGGTGGCGGAAGAGGCTATTGATCCTTATCTCACCTACCGGCTGATTGAACCGTCTTATCAAACATCCGGGCAAATGGGACTTTTTCAATTTAACTTAGAGACGGGAAAAGAAAAAGCGATCATCACCACCACAAGAGCGTCTAAGGTGACGGAAGGATCGGGTTTGAGTTGCGTGAATTGCCATACAAGCCGAGGTAATGACAAAATGTTTTATTATCGCGGAAAAGGCGGAGGTATGATTCTGACTTATCAGGGAAAAACATACAAGGTGAATACGAAAGCAGGAGATATGTTTGCTTCGACCGTCTATCCTGCGTGGCACCCTTCTTTGCCATTGATTGCCTTTTCGACCAATGAGATAGGACAGTTTTTTACGTCCGTAGGACAGGAAAAAATTGAGGTAATCGACCGCCGCTCCGATCTTGTTTTATACGACATTGAAAAAAATGAAATAACGCAAATATTCAAGACGAAAGACAAATTGGAAACCAATCCCAATTGGTCGCCGGATGGAAAATATTTATATTTCTGTAGTTCCGATTCAATCATAAAAGATGGTCGCGAATATGCTAAATTGAAATATGATATCAAGCGGGTTTCATTTGATTCCGAGAGTAAGACATGGGGAGAAGTAGAGATGGTATACAACGCATCGAGACAGGGAATGAGCGCGACCTATCCTCGTGTTTCGCCGGATGGGAAGTACCTTCTGTTTGTCATTTCCGATTACGGTTCTTCGCCTTATACACATCCGGATGCAGACCTTTACCTGATGAATCTTAAAACAGGAAAAACCCGTCCCTTGGTGGAAATCAACAGTTCGCAAGCTGAAGGCTACATCAACTGGTCGTCCGAAGGACGTTGGTTTGTCGTGAGCAGCCGCAGGCAGGACGGTAATTATGCCCGTCCGTATTTCGCCTATTTCGACAAGGAGGGAAATGCGCACAAGCCGTTTGTAATCCCGCGTAAAGATCCCATGCATAATGAAAATTTACTGAAAGGCTACAATGCGCCTCAACTTTCGACAACACCGGTTAATGTGTCTCAAACACAGTTCAACGACATTATCGCCGGTCCGATTATTGATGCGGTCTATGGGTCTGAAGTCGGGGAAATTACGGATGGGGAATCGGGAGCTTCGGTGATTGTGAAGTAACCTGGTGGTTTATTGACCATTTTACTTTTTGTGCGTTGCTATCCTTTCAAAATTATTAGAAATTAAGTATATTTGCATTTATATTTCCCTTGTGGAAAATCTAATATGGTCAGATCACAATGACAACGAAAAAAAATTACAAATCACAAAAGAACAATCCTACTGAGAAAAAGAAAGCAGGTATTTCTCCAAAGAAGTCGTTTTTCCAGGGAGTTAATCTTTCAGCTAACCTATTGTCTATTTTTACCAGAATAATCTTTTTCCTGTTTTCATTTTGGTTTTTGGGAGTGTATAATGACGAGTTGCTACATAAATTGCAAGCTTATTCGTTGTTTCTCTATAATCCGGTGTTTGCCGGCGATACGCTAGATCAATCCGCAGGGCTTTTGATCTATCTTTCGCGTTTTCTGACGCAGTTTTTGTATTATCCGCTGTTGGGGGCTTTACTCCTTTCGTTGGGACTTTCGGGCATAGAGTGGTGGATTTCGCGTTTGTTTAAAATTCCTTCACACTATTTCTATCTTTCATTTATTCCGCCGGGGTTGATTTTGTTGACTCAAACTTCTATTGGGTATGCGCTCTATTATTCGTTTGAAACATCGGTTGTGTTTTCTCTTGTATTGGGGACTTTATTTGCGTTGTTGCTGTTCACTTTTTATCGTAAGGTGAGGGATTTTTCTTATGGGATATGGATTGCTTTGTTAATGATTTTTTCTTTTTACTTTGTGATCGGCTTCTATGCTTTTGTCGCATTGATGATGTTGTTAGTCGAACGAATCGTAAATAAAGAAAGATACGCCTTGTGGTTAACCGGTTCATTGTTAATCGGAGCTTTTCTTTCGTTCGTTTCGGTAAAATATATCTTCCATGAAACTTATGCATCGGGGTTGTTTTCGCCGCTTCCTCATCCTTTTTTAAAAAAACTATTTATTTTTTCTATCTTGTCGCAGGTAGTTTTGGTTTTTTATTCTGGTTTCTTTTTCTTAAAAGGGATTAAGGAGATTAAGGACTCTAAGGACGTTAAGGAAAATGGAGTTTTGAATAAGGGAGTGGGGGTTAATTTTTTATTGTTTTGCCTTTCTCTTTTGGCTGTTTTTCATTTTTCTTTTAGAGATAGAGAATTTAAGTCGGAATTAAAGCTGCAACGTTTGGTGGAAAAACATGAATGGGATGAAGTAATCAAAGAGGCTGAAAAAACACAGGAGCCAACCAAAGCGATTGCGGCGTACCGGGCGATTGCCTTAGCGCAAACGAATCAATTGTCTCAACGTTTATTCGACTTTTCCTACCAATATAAACCTCTGGTGCCTGATTATATGGCTAAGAGTTTTAGAAAAGATTATTATTATAGCGAGCTTTTCTTTTATGCCTCTTTCCCGAATGTCGCCTACTTTTGGAATATGGAATTTTTGACAGGTGTAGGAGTCAATTTTCATTTGTTGAAACAGATGGCGCTTTGTTCGATGTTGAATGGGGAAAAAGAATTGGCATCAAGATACTTAGATCTATTGAAACAGTCGTTATTTTACAAAGAATGGGCAGAAAAACAGGAGCAATACAATAATAATCCGGATATGTTGATGAAAAATCCGGTTTACGAACAAATGAGACAATACGAGCCGAAAGAGAATTTCGTTATCCCGATGAACTATTCATTGCCCGTTTACTATAAGTTTCTTCAGAGGGTTTCCACGAAAAACATGGAAAGATATATCCTTGCCTGCTTATATACCAGTGACCTCAAAACGTTTGCGCATATTATGCAACATATACGTACTAAAGAAGATTTACCGGTTTGTGTACAGGAGGCTTTGCTCATATACTCCATTATTACCAATGATTCTGCCATATTGAAGAGATTCAAGATAAATAAGCAATTAAAAGAGAATGTAACCTACTGTATGAACGTGTACAAAAAATATGGAAGCAATCGGGATTTGGCTGAACAGCAATTAAAAAAACACAAAGGGACATATTGCTATTTCTATCTTTTTTCAAACATAGAATAAATTTTTCATATGAAACCCGCACGAACTAACATTCACCAAAGAGAATGAAAATACCTGCGGGTTCCATACGACCTTAATGTAAAAAATAAAATATTTTCGTATGAAACAACTAATTAAAATATTACCATATTATTTCCTGCTGTTGTTGCCGGCGTGTTCCGACGGTATTCCCAAAGATAGCCTGAAGATAGACAAATCCGTTCAGTTGTACCCCGATTATACGGAAGTAACCATTCCCTGCAACATCGCGCCTCTTAACTTTGTGGTGAAGGAGGACGGGAGTGATTGCGCGGTAAGAGTTTCCGATGAAAAAAATAATTCCATAATCGTTCGGGGAGGTAAAAAGATGGAAGTTCGTTTTCCTGAAAAAAAGTGGAAAAGATTGCTGTCGGAAAATAAAGGGAAATATCTTACTTACGATGTTTTTGTCAAACAGGAAGGAAATTGGGTTCAATATAATTCATTCAAAAACAAAGTAGCGGAAGAGGCTATTGATCCTTATCTTACCTACCGGCTGATTGAACCGTCTTATCAAATACCCGGACAAATGGGACTTTTTCAATTTAATCTGGAGACAGCAGAAGAAAAAACGATCATCAGTACTCCAAAAGTAGCTAAGACATTGGCAGACGAAGGTTTAAGATGTGTGAATTGCCATACAAGCCGGAGTAGCGACAACATGTTTTATTATCGCGGAAAAGGCGGAGGTATGATTTTAACTTATCAGGGAAGAACGTACAAGGTGAATACGAGAGCAGGAGATATGTTTGCTTCCACGGTCTATCCGGCGTGGCACCCGTCTTTGCCGTTGATTGCCTTTTCGACCAATGAGATAAGACAGCTTTTTACGTCCATAGGACAAGAGAAAATTGAGGTAGTCGACCTCCGCTCCGACCTTGTTTTATACGACATCGAAAAAAATGAAATAACGCAAATATTCAAGACGAAAGACAAACTGGAAACCAATCCCAACTGGTCGCCAGACGGGAAATATTTATATTTCTGCAGTTCGGATTCAACCATGAAAGATGGTCGCGAATATGCTAAATTGAAATATGATATCAAGCGGGTTTCATTTGATTCCGAGAGTAAAACATGGGGAGAAGTGGAGATGGTATATGATGCTTCGGGACAGGGAAAAAGCGCTACCTATCCCCGTGTGTCGCCAGATGGGAAGTATCTTCTATTTGTCATTTCCGCTTACGGCTCTTCGCCTTATACCCATCCGGACGCAGACCTTTACCTGATGAATCTTGAAACAGGAGAAAGCCGGGCTTTGGCGGAAGCCAATAGTCCGCAGGCTGAAGGCTACATCAACTGGTCGTCCGAAGGACGTTGGTTTGTAGTGAGCAGCCGCAGGCAGGACGGTAATTATGCCCGTCCGTATTTCGCCTATTTCGACAAGGAGGGAAATGCACACAAGCCGTTTGTAATCCCGCGTAGAGACCCTATGCATAATAAAAATTTACTGAAAGGCTACAATGTGCCTCAATTTTCAACAACACCGGTTAATGTGTCGCAAACACAGTTAGATAATATTGTTGCCGGTCCAATTATTGATGCGGTTTATGGATCTGAAATCGGAGAGATTCCAGATGGGGAATCGGGGGCTTCGGTGATTGTGAAATAATAGAAACGCAAAGAAGAAGACGCTAATTTTCACTACTGCGTCTTCTTCTTTGCGTTCAATATAATACAAAACCCAATTTATCCCATTACCACAACCACCTCATTCACATCCTTCATTTTACCGAAAGGAACTACCTGACCTTCGATTTTCTCTCCGTTCAGGGTGATTGAAGCAACGCCTTTTTCTACTTTCTTCGGATTTTCAACCTTAATGTTTACCATTTTTCCACGGAAACGGCGACTTGCGGTGAAGCCTTCCCATTGTGGGATACACGGGTCAATCATCAGACCATCGTAATCGGGACGGATGCCGAGGATGTATTGTGCAGCCGCGTAATAAGCCCACGACGCTGTTCCGCTTAACCAAGGGTTACGGCTTTGTCCACCACGCATGTTATAGTTGGAACAAGTTAATTGAGCGTATACGTACGGTTCGGTTTGACGAACTTCCGCACGTTCGTTGTATGCTGCCGGCAAGAAATTTTTGTAATTTTTAAACGCGCGGTTTCCGTGTCCCAGCATACAGTCAGCCATGATTCCCCAGCCTTGTGTATGTTGAAATACAGATGCATTTTCCTTCATCCCCTTGATAAACAGGGGCGCTTTGATTACCGATGCTTCCGTTTTTTCATATGGAGGGTCGCAAAGCACTAATCCGTAGTCAATGGCGAGGTATTTCTCTACGCTGTTCATTATGGTTTCCGCTTTTTCGCCGGTGGCTTGTCCGCTGATAACTGACCAGGACTGAGGATTCAGCCAGATTTTTCCTTCGCCGAGCTTATCTTTTTTAGTGCCGAATACATAACCGTCTTCCTTGATGGCGCGAACATACCATTCGCCGTCCCATGCCACTTTTTCAATATCAGCAGTCAGTTGTTCCAGCTCTTTTTTAGCCCATGCTACTTCCTGCGGCTTATTCAACCGTTCGCAAATATCAATGTAAACAGTCAGGTCATAACGCAACTGCATGGCGACGAATACCGTTTCGCCTTTTGCACCGAGTACCAGACAGTCATTCCAGTCGGCTCTCAATCCGCAAGGCAAATTGTTTTTACCGCGACGATCCAAGTTAAACTGGATTGCACGGCGTAAATGATCCAATACGGTTCCCTCTCCTTTGTCGGAATAAGGCAGTACTTTATTGTAATAATCCAAATCGCCGATCTCTTTTACATAAGTCGGAATGGTATTGAAGAGCCACATACAGTCGTCGGAGCGGAACTCGTTTTCAGGAGTTGGCTCTTCGTGTCCCGGATTGTGGGCATACGGTTTTACAACAGGCATAGCACCTCCGTTGGAGTTTTGTCCGGTGATCATCAGTTCGAGGCGTTCGACCACTTCATCAGTGATGTTGTGCACCACGCCAAGCATATCCTGAATGGTGTCGCGATAGCCCATACCGTCACGTTCGCCTCTATAAATCAACGAAGCGGCGCGGCTCCAGGCATACGTGATCAGGTTATTAAACGGATTCCACATATTGATCATGCTGTTGAATGCCATATCCGGAGTTTTTGCGGTCAATCCTTCGATGCGTCCGTGCCAGTAGTCGACTACTTTTTTATATTCAGCCTCCACTTTTGCCGGAGTAGCAACCAGTTCGGCGGCTTTTTTCCCTTCCACCCACGCTTTTCCGATACCCAGTACAATGGTAAATTCTTTTGTTTCGCCCGGATTCAACTCCAAGTCTACTTGTAGCGAACCACAGCCGTTGTCTCCTTCGGTCACCGTATTTTGACATTCGCCGTTAACAACCGAAACCGGATTGGCGTACGTACGGTAATTGCCGATAAACTTATCGCGGTCGCTGTCATATCCGGTCACAGGCAGACCGACCACTCCGATAAATGAATGGCGTTGCTGGTCTTTATTTTGGAAGTTTTCCGGATCTTCGGGCATATAAGGATTATTGACATGATCAATAAAACCATCCTGATAAGTGGTTTTCGCAATATATTGCGTATACTGGAGATTACCTTGATCGTCGTGCAGATTCCAGTTAGAGGCAAACTCTACGAAACTGAATGCGCGAAGCGAACGTTTTTTCGAATCATTGTTTGTTACGCGCACACGCCACGCTTCAAACTCTTGCCCCATTGGAACAAAATACAACGTTTCGGTCTTAATGTTGCTATATTCGGAAGAGATGACAGTGTAGGCAGAGCCATGACGGCATTCGCTTTTATAAATATCCAACGGTTTGCCTACCGGTTGCCACGAACCCGACCAGAAATCTTTGTTATCGCGGTCGTGCAGATAGATATAACGTCCCGGTTGATCCAAAGGCACCGCATTGAATCTCAAACGAAGGAAACTTCCTTGCACACTTGAACGGAAGAAACTGTATCCACCGGCATTGTTGGTAATAATAGCGCCATAACGAGTATCTCCTAAATAGTTACTCCACGATTTAGGAGTATTCGGTTCGGTAATGATATACTCTTTGCGTGCATCATCAAAAAATCCGTACTGCATAATTGTAAATTTATTGGTTGATGAATAAAATTTGTTTTAACGTTAAAAAGCCAAAGATAATAATTATTTGAAAAAATCGAGAATTATTTTTCAACCAACTCAAACAACTCTTCAACTTTAATTCCAAAATACCTTGCTAATTTGATTGCTAAAACTGTTGACGGAATATACTTGCCATTTTCGATTGTATTGATAGTCTTTCTTGTTACACCGATTTCTGCTGCCAATTCTTCCTGGGTTATATTCTTAATTGCCCGGTGAATTTTTATTTTATTAGTTAATTCCCCCTCCATTAGCCTCTATTGTAAATAAATAAGGCAATAAATGTTGACAATACACCCAAATACAATGTGACTTGACATACCAACAACGCAGATATATCATAAAATGCGGAAAACCCCATAAAACAACTAATTGTTACAACAACAGCCCAAAAGCCTACTGTAAACGATTTATAACGATTAAACCTGTGCCATTCATTGTTCAATGCATCCTTTAATTTACTGTCGGAATTGATTTTTTTCGCCAGCCTTTGCAGTTTAATAAGATTAACAATCCATAAAGCCCAGCCGATTAACCCGGTGAACATAAGAATTAAAACTAACGGCCTGTTAACAATCAAGTCCTTTAATATAAATGTGCCAAACCACACCACCCAACCGATTATTTGCCATTTAAGCACTCTATCCCTCGCTTTATCTAATTTTTCAATCAAAGAAACTTCCATAACTTTAAACATTAATTGATGTAACGAATAATTCCCAAAATATAACTTATAGGTTACAAAGATAGTGCTTTCTAATAAAAAACAAAATTATTTGAAATAAATTTCGTTTAGTTAAAGTTTGATTCCTCCAATGATAGTGCAATTTGCGGGAGATTCCTCATTCCACTTCGTTCCATTCGGAATGACGAGCGTTTCCGGTTAGTGGAGGGGTGGCAGGAGCGGCGGCTACGCCACCCCTCCTGCCACCCCAGCCCCAATAAGACTAAGATGCGGTGTCATTCCGAATGGAACGAAGTGGAATGAGGAATCTAACCTTAACTAAATGACATTGTATTTCAACTATTAATTCGAAACCACAATAGAATTTGTCCGTTCAAACACATTTCTATAAATACGCAATGATTCCTTCGCCGGACCCGCTATAGGAGAGGCAAAACCATAGGAAAGATCAAATTTGGAATTGCAAACAGGGCAAACAGCAAACGGCATGTCTATTTCTACTCTCGTAGTACGCGATGCCTCTACGGGACAGGCAAGGTCGCAACTTCTTGCTTTGCCTTCCAAGTCACGGAATATCAATACGCCTCCGTAACCAAATCTAAAGTTGACAGGCACCGGAACGCCGGGTCTATGGAAATAGGCAATAGCGCTATTGGGATTTCGCAATATGGCATATTCGCTGGGAGATGTCTCGATATAAACCTCAGAATCGGGAATAGAAGAGCGGATCTCTTTTTGGCAAGAAAAACTTGAAAGAAATAATAAGATTATGGATAAATGAACGACTGTTTTTTTCATAAAAATGTGATATTTAAACTTTTCTTCAACCTGAAATGTTTCCTTATTAATCGAAGAAGATAATTTATTAACGGATAACTGCCAATAAAATTTGAATTTTGATCATTTTTTGTATTTTTGTTCGAAATCTAAAACTCCAAAAATATGGAAACGGATATTGATATTTATTTTGATAAACCGGGAGAATTGCCTTCCGATATTCATTTTTTGCCGGAAAAAGATTCCTTTAAATCGGGATTAGTGACGGAAAATTATAATGTTGCTATCGTCGGCGTAAAGTCGGAGCTGAACAGCGCTAACAAAGGTTGCGCATTAGCTCCCGATGCTGTTCGGAAACATTTATACGGATTAAGGGGTAAATTTGAAAAACTGCAAATCTGTGATCTTGGGAACATAAAAAAGGGGAATAAGCCAACGGATATGCACTTTGCATTGCGCGACATTGTTGCCGAACTCAATACCCAAAAAGTGATTCCTATCGTGATCGGAGGTTCGCAAGATTTTTCCGTTTCCATATTCGACGGATTGAAAGGGAATATGGATGAAATAAACGTCGCCGTTATCGACTCAAAAGCGGACTTGCAAAAGGAACCTGACTCTTTCAACTCGCTTTCTTTCCTGAATCAACTGATTGATGACAAGAAATTGAGCCGACTGGATTTGCTGGGTTACCAAAATTATTATTGTTCGGACGAACAACTTACGATGTTGAAAGAGCGTAACTTTTTCGGGATAAGACTGGGATCCTTGCGAGGCGATATGGGACAATCGGAACCGATATTCCGCGATTGCGACCTGCTCAGTTTCGACATTACGGCAATCCGCCAAAGCGATGCTCCGGGAAATGGTTTTCCTTCTCCCAACGGACTTTTCGGAGAGGAGGCTTGCCAACTTGCCCGTTTTGCCGGATTCAGCGACCGAATCGCTTCTTTCGGTATTTTCGAAATCAATCCTTATTTTGATAATAACGATCAAACTTCGGCGCTGGCAGCCCAAATCATCTGGCATTTTATGGAAGCGTTGAATAACCGGTACGGCGATTTCCCCGTTCGAAAGATTGATTCTTATCAAAAATACGTGATCCCGGATATAACCGGAAATACTGAAATGATCTTCTACCACAACAACTTGAATAACCGGTGGTGGATCGAAATACCAACCCAAAAAGGGAAACGGATATTTTCATGTTCCTACGAGGATTATCGGTATGCCAGCAACAACCAGATACCGGATATCTGGATGAAATACTATTTAAAATGACGAACGTAGGGGCGTATCGCATACGCCCAATAAAAAAACGGAGGATCGAAGATGATTTCATATTTTACAGAGAAAGTAAAAATGCCGAAAATCAGGAAACGGGAAATCTCGGCATGGATTAAGGCAGTAGCAGGAAAACACGGATTGGGTGTCGGAGACGTTTCTTATATTTTTTGTTCGGATGAACATATTCTGAATATAAACAGGGAATATTTGCAACACGATTATTATACGGACATCATTACATTCGATTACACTGAGGAAAATTGCATTTCGGGCGATATTTTTATTAGTTTGGATACGGTTTTATCGAATGCGGAAAAATTTGGTGTCTCTTATGAGAATGAACTTCATCGGGTAGTTATTCATGGGATTTTACACTTGTGCGGGATTAATGATAAAACCCCTGAAGAACGGGCAGTGATGAAAAAAGGCGAGGATGAGGCGCTGGGGATGTTGGTGGGCACACCGTAGAGACGCGGCATGCCACGTCTCTACAGCCGCAAACACGAAAATCATTTCAAATAATTCACCCCCGGAATCGAGATCCCATATATAACAGGAACCTCTTTTATCCGTTCTCCTGCCCTCAATGTAGAAGCCAGCCCGGTATACAAAGCCTGATTCCGGATAGAAACGCTTCCCTTTGCCGGAACAATGACTCCAAATATATTATATGCACGCAACTGATAATCGTTCCGATAAACCAATTCATCGTTGATGTAAAAAAACAACTCTTCTCCCCTCTTACAGAGAGCGAACTTATTATACGATTCTTTTTGAAATTTATCACTTACCAATACCTCTGCAAAAGGAACAATACACCCGGTATTGCCTGCTGCCGAACGATTGTCGGACGAAATGGCAAAATAGTTGAAATTTTGATCCGAATCCGATTGATAATAACCCGTAAAAAGACCCGAAATACTCTCTTCCAAATCCAAAGAAACAAACATCTCTATCTCCACATAAAAATCCGAAATAATCAAAGCAGGAGGAGATAATGCAAATAATCTATTCTCATTATCGGAAGAGGATATTTCATACGCTCCATTTCCTGTTTTGATAGTAAACACATCTTGCTGGCGAATGCTTGAACCTGACAAAAAATAATCCGTAAAATCAAAAAGATATCCCTTATTCCCATCAAAAGTTGCCGGGCTACTCCAATCGGGAACAGGAGTATTTTCGTTAAATAATTCGTCCAAGTAATAATTTTTACGGTAACCGTTGAAATTGACTGCCCAAGCTCTCCCGTTTACTTGCGGCTCTCCGCACATCATACTCGTCCATTCGTTGTTCGGTAGGGAATCATTCAGGTGACCTCGCTTTAGAAATCCGTGCCCTAATTCATGAAAAACAAGGTCTTCTCTAAGGTTTTCTTTGTTATCCGAATCAACGGTTTTTTTCCAATAAGTACGATCTATCTGAATGCGAACAGGCAGCGAAGGATAACATAATCCGATAGTCGGAGGCGTCAGATCGGCAAATTCCATGACTATACCGCCTTTTTTATCTATATTAAGCGTTTTGCCTCTTTTAGCTCCTTCCGCAAGGAAACGATCCAGATAAGGCTCAAGTTCCGAATCTATTGTACGGGGAATATCCTCTTTTCCGCAAGAGAAGAGAAATAAGACAAAAAAACAGGAAAGCAACAGTGGTATGCGTCCTTTTCGGAAATTATAGAAATTCATAATCAGAGGGATGACAAATTGAATGGACAAAGATACGAAAATACCGTCAAATGCCCAAAGGCGAAATGTTATTTTGAGAAACCGGAATACTATTCAACCTTTGGCAGTTTAATCGTGTTGAACGACCGTGGCGCCAGTACCGGCGCAATGGTATTGCTTCCTATCCAGATATTTGGCTGGATACTTTCTTCTTTTTCGTTGTGTATTACTAATATGACGCTTTTGTCAGGATTTTTAAAAGCAAGCAGATTAGTAAATTCTCCCGAAACCGGAAGCATTTGGGCGCCCGGCAATATGTAATGGCTGAAATGTTTCATCAGATAGTATTCGTAATTCCAGGTATATGTTTTTGCATCGGTATCGACAGTCACTAAGGAATTTTGCGCCCATCCCCAACGGCTTATTCCACCTTTAGCCAAAGAGATGTTCCAATACATATAGGCATTGGCGCCTGAATTAAGGTATAATTTCATTAATTCCCAAGCATAGCGGCAGAATTCCCAATCATTCTTTCCGTCGCCACATTCCTGTTCGGTTTGGTAAATTTTCAGATGCGGATATCTTTCGTGTAATTCTGCGACAACATCTTTTCCAGCCCATTGAAAACCAAGTCCTTTGATGTAGCGACTACTTGCCAAATCCTGCAATAGCGTATCGACCAATAATGGGTTTTCCCGTTCTATGGTTCCAAAAAGCAGGTCTACACTTAATCGTTCCATGGCAGGACCCAAATATTGTCCGACAAAAGTATTCAATCCGGCAGCAGTCCATGTGCAACTCGGAAAAATCTGACAGGAATTGTATTCATTTTGAGGCATAACGGCAAAAATATCTATTCCTTCCTCTCGATACGCTTCTATGAATTTTGAAAAATACAAGGCGTAAGCTGCGAAATATTTATCTTCCTGAATGAACATATTTGCGCCTTCAGCGCCTTGGTTATCAGGAGAAAGATCATTCCGGAACGCTACGTCCAAATAATCGGGAGAAACAGCGCACGCATAATGTTTGTTATATTTCATCCAAGCCGGAGGCGACCATGGCGACGCCCACACCTTCAGGGCAGGATTATGTTTTTGTGCATTTTTGATAAAAGGTATCAGGGTTTCAAAATCATTTTTTATGCAGAAATGTTTCATTTCAAAATCGCCTTCCGTTTCATTATAAGAGTACCAGTCGCGCGAAAAATCATTGGCTCCGACCGGCATGCGGCAAATCGTAAAATTAGCGCCGGCATTCGGTTCGAACAACTCGCTCATAATCGCTTGGCGGTCGGATTCACTCAAAGCGCTTAACGAAGTCCATCCCAACTCATTAAAACAAGCGCCGAAACCGTCTATCGTTTGCAAAGGATTTGATAAATCGACTATTGCATCTGCCGGACTGGTTTTGACATATTGCACATTTCCGATTTGTATTTCCCATGCTGTATCGGGAGTAGAAACAACCCATTCTGCTGTTTTCTTTGAGCAAGAAACAAACACTACTGCGGCGAGGCAAAAAAATAATTTATTCTTCATGTGATTATTTTGTTGTTTTAAATAACTCAGGAGCAAAGATAATACCATTTTGACACTTTACAAGTTTAATAGATTAATTCTGTTTATTTCTACGCATACTCTAAAATCAATTTTGGGTCAATATTCAAATTTTTATACAATTTTCGGGCGGAAGACATCGAAAGACGGCGTTTCCCATTCATAAATAAACTGAATACCGTATCGTTGATACCAATTAATTTGGCAACCTCTTTTTGTTTAATGTCACGTTTGTACATTTCTTCCTGCACTACACGCACCAATGGCGAGCGACCGCAAACCGTAATGTGATTGAATTGTATTTTTGTGTCCTCATAATCGGCACACATATTCCCAATACGCCCAATTTCACGCACATATTCATTATTGGCATCGGGCGAATTCAAAAAACCTTTTTGTGTGGCTTCCACTATCAATGATTTTGTATAAGCCAATGCTTCGTCATATTCCTGACGAGTATTTAATGCTGTAATATTTTCAAATTTCTTTTCCATAACACATTCATTGTATGACTGTTAAACAACTGATGACCAGTTTTGCCGCATCTGCATGTTTTTTTACAGACAAGTCTAAAATTTCTTTGTTTATTAGTCACATAGTTCATTTTTATGTGCTGCGAAGTTAGTAATTAATTTTCATTTTGCAAATTTTATTTTCAAAAAAAATCACCCGTTATTAAGGAGCGAGGTAGATTTAGACGGCCTCATCAAGACAAAAGTAATCATTTCATCGATACTATAAAAGTTTTGAAATCTTCGTCTAACATGGAATCTCTTAAATATTCATGTATACATATATTTTTATATGCATTATCTGAATTTTGCAAAATAAAAGGCAAATCTTCTCTCTTTTTTACAAAAATGTGTACTTTTTTCTGCAATGCCATTGCATATCCGATTTCTACGAAAGCACTTGTTATTGTTTTGATTGGATATATTAATACAAAATATTTACAACTTCGAATTGCTTCCAAGTCCATTTTTATAGCACTTTCAGCATCATCGAAATTAATTTTCTTGTTTTTATTTTCTCCTGCGTAAAAAACATTTTTGTACAGCGTATATTCTCTTGTCCAAGAAACTAATTCACAAATTCTTTTATTATTGATCGTGTACTCGCTTGGATTAAAAGATGTTAGTGGAGACGCTATGAAAATATCAATTTTATTCATACCAATTATTCCTCAAATATAAATAAATCATTATGATTTTTTTGAATAGTTTTATTTAATTCGTTGATTTTGTATATTTTCACACGTTTATCAACTTTATCAGCTTGTTGTAGTAAAAAAGGCAATTCGCTTCTTTGAGCGAAAATAATAGTTTTTTTCGATGTAGCTATTGCATACCCAATTTCAACTAAAACACTACTTGCCGCCTTTTCAGGATATATAAATAAACAGTATTCACTTTGTTTTAATTCAAGCATATTTTTTGTAACCGCAGTTTGTTCTCCCTCGAAGTTTTCAGGTTCAATAATGTCCAATGCAGGACAAAATATCTTGTCAAAATGCTGCCGAAGTACATCTCTCGTAAATACTATTTTGTCTCGAAACTCTTTATATTTTTCTTCTGACACCGACGCCATTGGAAGTCCAATAAAAAGAGTATTTTTTTTATACTCATTTATTTTTTGTGGATAAATAGCACATTTTTCATTAATACATATGCTTTGCTTTTTCTCTGGATTTAAAGTTTCATTTTTTATTGCGGTGTTAAACATTTCATATGCAATATCAAATATTCCTTTATCAAAACGATAATTAAACAGTTTTCCTATTTCTTTAAATGTTTTTTCAAGTTCTTTTTTTTCTATTTTTGAACATTGATAATTGTTAAATGGATGATTCTCAATAAGAGTACCAAAATCATATAATAGCGGACATATAATTTTTTTATCTTGTTCTATCGCATTATTAAAAGCTATAGCCCCGATTTCATAATTTAGCCATGGGGCACACTGATTTTTTTGAGTTATAATACCGAGGCAAACAGATGCTTCATTTAGTGCATTATCAAGTTTTTGACGCCATTTTTTCCCTTTCCGAAGATGTTCAATAGAAATAAAAATATTATCTCTAACCCCTGGTAGAGATTTTTCCATTAAATCTTTTAAACTGTATGCAACTGCTCGTGAAACTTCGCCAGACCAACTTATAAATATGCTCATAATATGAAGATTTTTAGTGAAAATTTATTTTGTGAATATAATATTTGGTAGTGATATATGTTATTTCACTGCCTAATATTTTTATAAAACATACTGACAAATCTTTTAATTAATTCTATATATGCCTTCAATTTTCGTACTGTTTTTCGCTACTTACGCCCACAAATATACACAATTTTCTTCCTAACTGATTCTCACAAGAAATTGCTGCGTAAACCACTATTAATTAATTGTTTTTGTATTGTTAAATTATTACGCATTTTGTATTATTATTGTTACGTCAATACAAATTGTAACTCACAAATATACGAATATTATTATTTACCTATCTATTTTAAGTTAATAATTATCAACTTTCTCATTTGTTCGAATTTGTAATCAGATGAATTATAGCATCTTACAATTAGCTAGCACAGGTCTTTAGTACTCGTTGCACAACTGACCAACGCCAGCGAAGGAGCAGCGTAGATGTCTCCGCAACTTTGCTTAATTCTTCATTTATTTTACAATAGCCTTAACAACCCGATCTCCAGCTTTTACAATATAAACACCTTTAGGAAGCATAACTTCTCCTTTAATTGACTTTGTTTTTCGAATACCAAAGGAAAGATAAATTATTACGTAATTTTGTTTTGTTGAGAAAAAGGTCATATTTTTGCATCAAAATAAAAAGGACAGTAGAAAAAATGTGTCTCACACGCAAAACATCAACATACAACAACATCCAAATTGAACTCTCCACTTTCGAGATCTCAGGAGGAGTAACCGAATATCACGCCATACTGCATATCATCCAAACAAACAAGCCATTCGCAGAACAGTTGGAGGAGATTCATCAGGCGTATTCTCACTTGTTAGCCGAACTCGAAGAGCGTATAAAACCGGTATTCAAACGCTATTTCCTAACCGACGCCGCCAATCAGGCGAAATTGTTGGAATCCATGCAGGCAGACTGTCCGCCGTGCGCTGTTTCGGTGATTCAACAACCGACGTTGGATGGGAGTAAAATAGCGTTGTGGTGTTATTTCCTGTCGGATGTTGAGGTAAAAAAAGAGAACCGGATGGTCGTTGCCGAACACAACGGCTATCGCCATATCTGGAACGCCGACCGGTATGTCGCACAACCGGATTCATACACTCAAACCGAATTGATCCTGCAAGAATACGTAGATGACCTGAAAAAAGAGGGATGTACGCTTGAAGATAATTGTGTCCGCACTTGGTTTTTCGTCCAAAACATAGATACGAATTATAACGGATTGGTGCAAGCCCGTAAAAAATTCTTCGAAAAACATAACCTGAATAACCACACGCATTACATTGCGAGTACGGGAATCGAAGGGCGCGGCGCCGACTCCGGCACCTGTGTTGTATTTGATAGTTATGCGATAAAAGGGTTGCAAAAAGGACAGCAAAAATTTCTCTATGCCCCTACTCATCTTAATCCGACTTATGAATACGGCGTCACGTTCGAACGCGGAGTGAACATAGAATACGGAGACCGCCGCCATGTGATTGTTTCTGGGACGGCAAGTATTAATAACCGGGGAGAGATTGTCGCTCCGGGTGATGTTACCGGACAGGCGCAGCGCATGTTGGAAAACGTAGAAGCGTTGCTTACCGAAGCCGGAGCAACCTTTGATGATGTGATGCAACTGATTATCTACTTACGCGATATCGCCGATTATTCGACGGTAAACGCTTTTTTCAGGGAACGTTTTGAAACAATCCCTCAAGTTATCGTCCTGGCGCCTGTTTGCCGCACCGGCTGGTTGATCGAAATGGAATGTATTGCAGTCAAAAAAAATAAGAATCTACGGTTCAATGTTTTTTAGGAATAAAGAACGCGGATGACACGGATAACGCAGATTTTTACGGATAATAAACAGATGTAAATTTGATATACATCTAATTGTCAGCAATATAAAAATCCGTGAAAATCTGCGTTATCCGCGTCATCCGCGTTCAAAAAAGCTTTTGAGACTGCCTCATAATAACTAAACCAACGATTTTACCAACGCCTCACGATCACCGGCTAAATAATCCATTGGCGGAATTTCAGGCATCGTATAGCATCCCGGACGTTGCTTTACAACAGCGCGAGCGCACGAAACAAGAACTTGCGCTGTTAGTGCAGGATTATTGACGTGCATCCGGTATTCGAACAGTTGATTTTGCGTCTTTCCCGAAACACCTTTTCTTTCAATAAGCACCCCATGCCCCATGTCTTGCAGTGCATCTACACTTTCGACCTTTATTACATGGGTTTCGTCTTTGGAGAAATAAGAGTCGGATTTGATGGCGGCAGTGACGGCTTCCAATGTCGCTTCCTCTTCCAGTTCGACGTAAACCATGCGGCGATGTACTCCTGTTCCGATCGGAATAGTCATAGACAAAGCATTCTTAACCCCCTCTTTCGAACGAGCGACAACGGAGTGTCCCATACTCATACCCGGTCCGAAATTGGTATAGGTAATTCCTTTCGGCGCCATCGCCAAAAACAACGTGCGAATCACTGAATCGCTACCCGGATCCCAACCTGCGGATATAATAGAAGCGGCGTTGTGCTTTTTGCCGGCTTCATTCAATAGTTGCCTGAGATTCCAGAGATCATCCCCGTGAATATCGAAACTATCGACCGTGCAAATTCCTTTTTCGACGATCGCTTTGGCTGTTTCGGGAACAGTGCGCGTCGGTCCGCACAAGACGGCGACGTCAACTTTTCCCAGTTCATCTATGTTGGAAACTATTTTTATACCGGTTAATTCTACCGGAGTATTTTCTACAGAGGATGCTCTGCGAACAATTCCTGCTAATTCCATGTCGGAAGCCGCTTGGATAGCTTCTACCGCAAAACGACCAATATTCCCGTATCCGACAACTGCGATTTTTATGCTCATAACATTCAAATTTATGTAAACGCAAAGACACGAAGGTTACAAAGACGCAAAGATAGATAAAAACTTTGTGTCTTTGTGCTTTCGTGTCTCTTGTGTTTAATATATAAACTAATTATTACACCAATCCCTGAGCCACCATGGCGTTAGCCACTTTAATAAATCCTGCTATGTTAGCGCCCTTCACATAATTGACCGTACCGTCGGCTTCTGTTCCGTATTTCACGCAATTGTCGTGAATGCTCTTCATGATGCCTTTCAATTTTTCGTTCACTTCTTCTCTGCTCCAAGAGATGCGGCATGAATTTTGAGACATTTCGAGACCGGAAGTAGCAACACCTCCTGCGTTGGAAGCTTTGCCCGGAGCGTAAAGGATCTTAGCAGCCAGGAACGCATTAACCGCATCGAGGGTTGAAGGCATGTTAGCACCTTCCGATACACAAATACATCCGTTAGCCAGCAAGGCTTTTGCATCGCTCTCGTCCAATTCGTTTTGGGTTGCATTCGGCATGGCGACATCGAATTTGCCGAGTTTCCAAGGACGTTCTCCTTCGAAATATTTTACTCCATACTTGTCGGCATACTCTTTGATGCGACCACGTTTTACGTTTTTCAACTCCATCACGTAAGCCAACTTTTCTGTCGTGATTCCGGCTTCGTCGTAGATCGAACCGTTAGAATCGGAAAGAGTAACTACTTTAGCTCCCATTTCGATACATTTTTCAACAGCATATTGAGCTACGTTTCCTGAACCGGAGATAGCCACAGTTTTTCCTTTCAGGCTGTCGCCTTTGGTATTCAACATATATTCTGCAAAATAGGTTGTTCCGTAACCTGTTGCTTCAGGACGAATCAATGAACCGCCGAAATCAAGTCCTTTTCCGGTGAAAACACCCGTAAACTCATTTTTTATTCTTTTGTATTGTCCAAACATGTAAGCTACTTCGCGAGCGCCCACACCGATGTCTCCTGCCGGAACATCAAGATCCGGACCAAGGTGACGGTAAAGTTCCGTCATGAGGCTTTGGCAGAAACGCATCACTTCGTTTTCGGATTTTCCTTTCGGATCGAAATCGGAACCTCCTTTACCGCCTCCCATAGGAAGGGTCGTTAAACTATTTTTCAATGTTTGCTCGAAAGCCAAAAACTTCAGCGTACTTAAATTGACGGAAGGGTGGAAGCGAATACCACCTTTATAAGGACCGATAGCGCTGTTCATTTGCACACGATAACCGCGATTGATTTGGAATTCTCCTTTGTCATCGATCCAAGGAATACGGAAAATGATCACTCTTTCGGGTTCTATCATTCTTTCCAGAATCTTAGCGGTTTTGTATTTCGGATTTGCTTCTACGAAAGGAATTAACGACTCTACAACTTCTTGTACGGCTTGGTGAAAAAGAGTTTCACCCGGATTTCTGGCTATCACATTCGCCATAAATTCTTTTACTGCTGCGTCCATGCTTTAAATGATTAATATTTATTAGTTAAAAAATTAGCAAAAAGAAAGGTTCTATGCTTGTTATTGTACATTTTTTTTGTTTTTCCATTAAAACGATTGCAAATATAGCGTTTTTTTGAATAAAAGAGAAAAAAATGTTTGGAAAAGAAGAAAAAAAATAATTTGAATTTACGATTTGAAATTAATAATGCAAATATTATTGTGAATTTGAAGTTTAAATGGGGTTTTAGACATAAAATGGAAGTGACTATAAAAATAAAATATGCTTATCCGCAAAAATACCCCTAAGTAGCTGTAAGCCCAATCCGCAGGATTGAATATGAATAACCCCCAATGAAACGAAGCGATTGGGGGTAAAAACGAACCTCCTGCGCCACAATCCGAAGGGTTGAATATCTAATCTAAATATCTCATTATAAGCAGTTCAACCCTTCGGGTTGTGGAGAGATGGATATTCCGCTTACCGCTCGCCCCAACCCCCAATCGCTCCGCTTCATTGGGGGTTATTCATATTCAATCCTGCGGATTGGGCTTACAGCTACTTAGGGGTATTCTTGTGGACAAGCATTAAATAAAATGGAGACAGAGTATATTTTCCGATTACGCCGAACGAAGTTTCATTGTTTTTTTGAGAACCATAATCTTTCATTTTTAACACTATAAATTCATTCCAATTGCAAACGAACACTTAAATTTGTTTGTCATTTTACTCATACTGATAAATAATGAACAAAACAGCCTATTTCCTAATTTTTAGCATTATCCCGATTCTATTCGGTTGTGGGAACAAATCCAACACTCAAACAAACGTTGATAACGTTATTGTACATTCGTCCGGCGCAGATAGTGACGGTACGCCCATCGACGACGTGTTTTCCATTCCCGAACTATCGGTTCAATCTTCACCCGAAAAGAGTTACTTGTATATTTTTTCGGCATCCGAAAATGTGGTAGATTACGATGTATCGCCTGCGGGTCGCGTTGTCGCCGTTATTGTGAAGAAAGCGGATAAAAGCTATCTGAAATTCTGGAAATTGGGCAGCAAGGAGATTTCCGAAACATACCCGTTGCCGGATAACTTAGACGCTAAAGCTATTGTATGGCATCCGACGGCGAGCGCTATTTTTGTGATGGGTTCCATTGACGCCAATTATCATATTTATAAGGTTGAAAAAAACAAAGAAGCTTGGACAAGCAAAAGTATTTTTTCTTCTCCAAAACAATTACGTCGATTGGTTGCTTGTCCGCGACCATTTATCACAAAGTGGAATTTCCAAACACGGAAAGAACATTATAACTACCGCCTGTTTTTCGGAATGGATAATGGGAAAAACGGCTACCGAATCGTTTCAATTACCGATAACGGCGACAGGTTCTATCAGGCGATAGGTCCTGCCGAAACAGCCACAGACTCAATCGAATCAGAGAAATTATACGAGGAGGAATATCCAAGTCACATAAAAGCTTCGCCGTATGCTTTACCACTTGCCTTTCATCCGGCAGGTCACCAGTTGATTTGGGAGGACAATAACGGTAAATTTCAGGTTGCAATTTATGATGAAAAGTATTGGATTGAATCTAAACCGCTTGCACTCAATGTAAAAGGCGGCACAATTACCTCTACTCCCAACGGGTTGGGATTTATTCACTGGCAAAAAGATAAACCGGGAATCGGCGTCTTCCTGATCCCTCAAAATTCGGAAGAGACACAACTTGCGAATTACCGATTCGTATCAACGCCATCATCCGTTCCCGACGGCAAAGGGATTGTTGGTTTGACAAAAGAGAACGGAACTTCTGTTTTACACTATCTCCCCATCGACATGCCGCTGGCTGATGTCTACAATGCCTGGATGTATATTCGTTCGAGCGGGGAACTGGATTTATTCAAAAAAAATTACGGTTTGTTTCGACCCAATGCCGGCGACCAGCTTTACCAGTTATATGAGTCAGAAAATTACTATTGCAATAGTGCTTATAACCAAAGTGTGCCGACACGCCCATATCTGGTAACAACGGATATATTCTGGGAACTCTTTGGCGCTGCCTATCAAGGACTTTTTATTATAAAAGAACAGGATGAAGCCATTCCGAACTTTTGGAACTTTGTTGATACCGCACATTCGTATTTCGAAAACAAACCTTCGAAATGGAGCAGCGTTTTTGCCGTACTTATTGATTTAAAACAGCATGATAAAACAAATCCGGAAGTCGTAAAAATATTCAACGAAAGGGAAGAAATTTCTCAGATTTCCGGAGAAAAATATGCGTATTACGACCTGAAACCGCGTGGACATTATACATCTTCACCCGAAATGGAGAACTATTTCCGTGCGTTTCGTTACTTCACAACCATATTGAAAAAAGACGAAGAGAGCATCGCCGAACTCGAAAATCTGCCTGCCGACATCGCAAAGTATGCCGAAAACTGGATTAACAGTTATGCCGGATTTATCGCCCCGGGCAATTCGCCGCTGGTATGGAAAAATACGAAGCGTTCCATTCCCTCCTATTGCCGCTATCCGCAACCGGAAAAAACGCTTTTTCCTTTGTCGTGGGGATTTGATAACGAAGTGTTTCACTCGACGGTCGAACATCGGCATATTCCCGAAGAGTTGCGAGTGGAAGGGCGGATGTTGCCTTCCGGTCCGGACATCGCCGCCGCCATGGGCAGTAGTTTCGCCGAAAATCTTTTGTCGGCAGACTTTGAACGCTATCCGCCTCTGCGAAAGGTTATTAATAATCTGAAAAACAACTTTAAGGAAAACAAGGGAAAGGCTGACTTTCAAGATAACTTATACAATCAATGGTTGAACGCAATATTCGTTCAATGGGCTGATTCAAAAAACTCGCCTAACGGAGAAAATGATTGTAATATGTGGAACACCAAGCGCTTACAAACCGGATTGGCAACGTGGGCGACTTTGCGTCATGCCACCGTACTCGTCAACTCTCGCGATGCCGCCGAATGTGGCGAAGGCGGGTTCGAAGCCATTTTGATGCGCGCCCCAAGAGGCTATGTCGAACCTGACCCCCAAACTTTTGCCGCCATCGCCAAGTTGTTTGAGGAGGCTGTCCGGTATGTTTCCAAAACAACCGCCAATCGTTCGGACAATGTTCTCAATCAGGATTATTATCAGCAACATGAGGAAAAACCGCTGTATGACGGGATTATTATCCGGTTGAAAGAAGCAGCCGACGACGCTCGTCAATTTCAGGCAATGGCGGAAAAACAGCTGAAGGGTGAATTGCTAAACAGCGAAGAGAACGAAAAAATCCTTTATGTAGGTCGCACAGCCGAACATTTGTTTTTGATTTTCAATAGCATATCCCGAAAAGACCGCGGTTTAGCAAATCCCGATCCGATAGCTAAAATTGTTGATGTCGCCGGCGATTCCCGCGTCTCTTTTTTAATGGCAGCGGTCGGCAACGCCATGGAATGGAACCATATTGTTCCTTTCTACGGGCGTAAACAAATTGTAAAAGGCTCTGTCTACTCATATTACGAATTTCCGTCCGATGAAATACTTACCGACGACGAGTGGCGGGAACGAGTGGATAAGCAGGATTTTCCACTTTGGGTAAAACCTTTCATAAGCAAACATTCTGCTTTGGGGATGGCGAAGACGGGGTATTGAGTAAATTTTCTATTCATGAAAAATTTAACCATTATCATATTCACCCTCCTCCTTTTCTCCTGCCAAAACAAGGAAAAAGAGATCCGCATCCTTTTTACCGGCGATATTCTCCTATCGCGCAATGTCAAAGAGGAATACACTTTTCGGAAGACCTCGCCCTGGGAAGAGCTAACGCCCCTGTTCAAATCTGCCGATTTAGTGATTGGAAATCTGGAAGGCGCTGTCGGTCATGCAAATCAAGCTGTATGTCCGGAGGTGATGGCTCCTGTTTTTCCTATCGACAGTTGCGACATATCACTCCTCCATAAAGCCGGTTTTAAGCATATCACAATCGAAAACAATCATATTCTCGATTTAGGAAAAGAGGGAAAAAACAATACGGTTTCCGCCCTTCTTAACAACGGAATTGAGCCGGTGAGTTTTGAAAATTCGCCACACTTTATCCGTACAAAAGGGGTAGTTGTGTCGATTGTAGCCGTCAACACGGTGATGAATCGCGACAGTACGAAACAAATGATTCCTTCGATTGAATTAAAGCAAAAATTGCGTTTGGCAGGGAAACTCTCCAACCTTGTCGTCGTTTCGATTCACTGGGGAAGTGAATTTCTCGAATGGACAAACGAAGAACAGCGAGAAGCAGCAAAATGGTTGATCGCTCACGGCGCCGACATCATCATCGGCAGCCACCCGCATGTGGTGCAACCTCCTGAATTGATTGACGGTAAACCTGTTTTTTTCTCGCTGGGCAACCATCTGTTCGACCAGAAATATCCTGCTACTAAAGAAGGAGTAATTGCTGAAATTGTGATTAAAAACAACAAGTATCATTGCTCAGCGCTGAAAACCCAAACAAAGAAAAACTCCTTTTATCCGGAATTGAATGGAAAATACCCATTTAAGAGCAAACCACAACCTTTGAGAGAGTTATTAACGATAAACGGTTACACGATTATTCCTCAGTCAATTCCGGAAAAGAACCAAACCGTGTTATTAGGCTGTAAAGCAGACCGGATGATTTGGCACTCACATCCAATGCCGCTTTCCACGATTGGCTCACACCGGTTGGATGGCGAAAACGAATACCTGTTCACACTCGAAAGGCATTATTCAACATTGGATAAAGAGATCAACTTGCGCCCATACGTCTATAGCGTCGACCATTATGGCTTGTTGTCGCGTTGGAGAGGTTCGGCATTGGCGTGGCCCCTGCTGGATGCCGAAATTTCGCCTTTGGACGATAAAACCCTTTGCGCCCTCCACCGTGGCGATTCATACATTATGCCCGACAAAACGCAAAACAACCTGCGAGTCGCCGCTTATCAATGGAATAGCTTTGGATTCAAAGGAGTGAACGATTCGGTTGCTTGCCGGGAATGTACGTTTCCATTTTAGCATTTTCAAATACAGAAACATTTCATCGTTGACATGGCATTAGAATTCAATCAATACCCCAATATCTTCAACATCGACTTATAACTCTGTTCTTTTGCAAACAACTTGGTAAAATAGTCGCCATTCTCGTCAATATCAATTACCACCAATTTCGGAGCAGGCAACAAGCAGTGCTGAATGCCGCCATATCCGCTCAGCGATTCCTGGTAAGCGCCCGTATGAAAAAAACCGATATACTGCTCCCTGTCATCGTGCATTTTGGGAAGGAAAATCGCATTGGAATGAGCCTCAGCATTGTAAAAATCCTCGCTGTCGCAAGTCAGCCCACCAAGATGGACGCGCTCATATTCCGAATCCCAATTGTTGATGGCAAGGAACGGAAAACGCTGGTTGATAGCCCACGTATCGGGCAAGGTAGTGATAAATGAACTGTCGATCATGTTCCACAACTCGCGGTCATTCTGTTTCTTCTGGTTTACAATGGAATAGAGCATAGCTCCGCTTTCGCCCACCGTATAAGAGCCAAACTCCGAAAAAATATTCGGTTCGGGAACGCCATGTTGCATACATGTATTTTTGATCTGAGCCACAATCTCCTCAGCCATATACTCATAATCGTATGTAAAGTCCAAATGCGCCTGAATCGGAAATCCTCCGCCGATATTCAGACTGTCCAATTCGGGACAAACCTTTTTCAACTCGCAATAAAGATGAACTCCCTTATTCAACTCATTCCAGTAATAGGCAGTATCCTTAATTCCCGTATTAATGAAAAAGTGAAGCATCTTCATTTCCACTTGCGGATTATCTTTAATCTTCTTCAAATAGTAAGGCACAATATCATTGTAACGAATACCCAGGCGCGAAGTATAGAAATCAAACTTCGGTTCTTCCTCCGATGCGATACGTATACCTATCTTAAACTTCTTATCAAAGTCCTTTAATAAGAGATCCAATTCAAATTTATTATCTAATATAGGCATCGTATTCTCAAACCCAAGTTCAATAAAATGTTGGATGTTTTCTATGTATTGAGGACGTTTGAATCCATTACATAAAATATATTTATCTTTTTTAAGATGTCCGGATTCATATAAAGCTTCCAATAAATTCATATCAAATGCAGAAGAAGTTTCCAGATTCGCATCATTTTTCAATACCTCTTCCATTACAAAAGAAAAATGCGAACTCTTCGTACAATAACAATAATTATAATCTCCATCATAATCCACCTTTGCCATAGCCACGTTAAACATACGCCGCGCACTCTGGATATTCTGCGCAATCTTAGGCAGATAGGCGATGCGAAGAGGAGTTCCATATTGTTTTATAATATCCATCAAGGGGACATCAAACCAATACAACTCATTGTCGCTGACACTAAACTCATCATTAGGAAACTCGAAAGATTGTTCAATTAAATCAATATACTTATTCTTCATTTCGACTATAATTAAACTTATTAAACAACAAAAACTCAATTATAATAAAAATCCATCTAACTTACATTTGTTATTTTTCACCAATCCAATTAACTTGGATTTGAAAAATAATCATATTCGGTCAAAAAAGGATGCAAATGTATATAATAAATTGATATGAAACAAGTATAAATTAAAACTTTGTACCCATTGCGTAAAATTACAGCATTTATTGGGTATACAATAATAATAAATACTAATAAGAAACTTCATAGAAAAACCTTATTTTTACCTAATTCTAATAACAAAACAACCTCAGTAGCAATGAGATATATTGTATCCAAACAACCTCATTATTTTTTAATAATTAGGTAATGAGGTTTGTGTTTATGGCGATTATTCACTGCTACTGAGGTTGTTTTGTTATTAGAATTAGGTGAAAATGAGGTTTATTTTCAACCTTTTTCTTGCCTCCTTAACAGCTTATTATCCTTGAGGGATTGGGTGTACATTAATCTTTTTTTACTACTTTTGCACAAAATTTCAACGAAATGCAAAACGAACTACAAACCCGCCTGAACAAGATACAGGCAAAGATGCAAAAAGAGAACATCGAAGCATGTCTTATCTCTTCCAATGTAAACCTTTTTTATGCATCGGGCATGATATTTAACGGTTATCTTTTCTTCCGTCAGACCGGAGAGAAAATATTCTTTGCGAAAAGACCGCAGGGATTGAACGGCTCAACTATTTTTTATATCCGAAAACCGGAACAAATAAGCGATATACTGCAAGAACTCCGCATCCCCGAACCGGAAACGCTCTGGATGGAAGGCGACGAAATGACACACAGCGAATGGATCAGGCTTGAAAAAATATTCCCAAACTCAAAACTAATCAACAGCACAACAGCGCTCAGGCAAGTAAGAAGCATCAAAACCGGATACGAGCTGGAACTGATACGCGAAGGCGGACACAGACAATCGGAAGCTTTCCGCGTCTTCCCATCGCTGTATAAACCGGGCATGACCGACCAGGAATTTGCCGTTGAAATGGAATACGAAATACGCAAACGCGGAAGTCTGGGTATTTTCCGCATTTTCGGGCAAAGCATGGAAGCTTTTATGGGAACAGTCCTTGCAGGCGAAAATGCCGGAACTCCTTCCAGTTATGACTTTGCACTCGGCGGGCAAGGGCTTCATCCATCTATCCCTATCGGACAAAATGGCGCCCCTATCTATCCCGGACAAACAGTAATGGTCGACATCTGCGGCAACTTCAACGGTTACAACGTAGACCAAACCCGGATTTTCTCTCTCGGAAAAACAACGCCCGAAGCCTATTATGCACACCAAATATCTATTGAAATACATAACACGCTGGCTGAAATGGGCAAAGCCGGAACCATCTGCGAAGATCTATACGAAAAAGCGTTGGAAATAGCGAAAAAGCACCGCCTCGAAAATTGTTTCATGGGACGCTCCCAACAAGCATCTTTCGTCGGTCACGGCATCGGATTGGTTATAAACGAATTGCCGGTTTTATGCAGAAAAAACAAAGAAACATTGCAAGCCGGCATGGCAATCGCCTTGGAACCCAAGTTCGTTATTGACAAAATAGGGGCTGTAGGAAATGAAAATACCTATATTGTGCATGAATACGGAATGGAGAAAGTAACCACGGCGCCGGAGGAGATTATTCAACTGTCTTGAACCGTGATTTTTATAAGATTTGTCTGATTATCAAAATTAAAAGTTAGGTTTGGGATTTAGGTTTAGGTTCAAACGACTCAAACCATGGTTCAGGATCCTTGTTCCAGCCAACCAACCATGCTGTTAATATATCAACTTTTGAATGATCGATGTTTTCTGGAGTTTTTAACATGATAGATTTACCCAAATACTCGTTATGTTTTTTAAGTTTTTCCTCATCCCCTTCTGTTTGAAATGTACCATAAAGATCCCACGCTCCGTATATATGTAATATCTCGTGAGCTATAACTGATGAATACAAATCTGTATCATCATTCTGTTTTTCAAATAATACCGCCCCTTCAACAAAATATTCTTCTTTATCCATCTTATCGCTTGACGCCATGGCATACGACCTGCCTGCTCTGTCTTTTATAAAAATAAGAACCTGAACATTTGTCGCACCTGTTTTCTTTTTTACCTCTTCTTCCCATTCTAATGTGCTTTTATGTCCTGCTGCGTATAGTATTTTTGAAACCAAATTGACAGGCTCCTCCTCCGACCCGGTACCTTCCGGTATATCATCTTTTTCAAACTCAATATCTATTATATCTTTTGTACGGTCTAATTTAATAAAATCAACCGTGACTTCGGGGTATTCCCTTGCTTGTTTCCGTATCCACTCTTGACTTTCCTCCAATAGCGCCAACATACGCTCTTTTCCATCGGAAGACCATCCTTCTTTTTTGATCTCAGAAACAAAACAAACTAACGTATAGACTTCACCTTCTAATAAAGAAGCACTTCCGTATCCATACTCATCAACGTCCGGTTTTCTCTTATTGAATAAACCTAAAGCCAAATCTAATATACGTGTAACAACCATCACTACATTATAATAAATACATAACTAATTCTACACGCAAATATACAATTTTTCACACTCCCACTCTATTTTTTTCAATAAAAACATCTATATATAAAATAATCTTCCTACTTTTGCAAAATTTGATTAAAAGACGAAAAATAAAATGACGAATGCTATTACAAAAACGATCGATTTAGGCGATGGAAGAACCATCACGATCGAGACCGGGAAATTGGCTAAACAAGCCGACGGATCGGTAGTGGTACGCATGGGCAACACCATGTTGCTTGCCACAGTTTGTTCTGCGAAGGACGCAGTTCCGGGAACAGACTTCATGCCACTCACAGTTGAATACAAAGAAAAGTACGCTGCCAACGGAAGATTCCCGGGCGGATTCACTCGCAGGGAAGGACGCGCTTCCGATTACGAAATATTAGTGTCCCGATTGGTTGACAGGGCTTTGCGTCCGTTATTTCCTGACGACTACCATGCTGATACATTTGTAAATGTTATGCTTATTTCCTCAGACGGAAAAGACCAACCGGACGCATTAGCCGGACTGGCTGCCTCTGCCGCTATCGCTGTTTCCGACATTCCCTTCAACGGTCCTATTTCCGAAGTGCGTGTAGCACGCATCAACGGTAAATTTGTCCTCAACCCAACCATCGAAGAGCTGAAAAGTGCGGACATGGATATCATGGTCGGCGCCACTTACGACAACATCATGATGGTAGAAGGCGAAATGGACGAAGTATCCGAAGCCGACCTGCTGAATGCATTGAAAGTAGCCCACGACGCAATCAAAATCCATTGCAAGGCGCAATTGGAATTGACCGAAATGGTCGGTAAATCCGTAAAACGCGTTTACTGCCACGAAGAAAACGACGAAGAGCTTAACAAGGATATTTGGGAAAAATGCTACGCAAAAGCTTTTGCAGTCGCCTCCTCCGGAAACACAAACAAACATGACAGATGCGAAAAATTCGAAACAATAAAAACCGAATATATCGCCACTTTAGACCCTGAAAAAGCAGAAGAAAAAGCCGGTTTGATAGACCGCTACTACCATGCGGTAGAAAAAGAAGCTATGCGCCGTTCCATTCTGGACGAAGGCAAACGCTTAGACGGACGTTCCACTACGGAAATACGCCCAATCTGGAGCGAAATAGACTACCTCCCCGGAGCACATGGTTCTGCCGTCTTTACCCGTGGTGAAACACAATCGCTCACTACCGTCACATTAGGGACAAAGCAAGACGAGAAAATTATAGACGATGTGCTTGAACAAGGTCGCGAACGCTTCTTGTTGCACTACAACTTCCCTCCTTTCTCCACCGGAGAAGCCAAAGCCCAACGCGGCGTAGGTCGTCGGGAAATCGGACACGGGAATTTGGCGCATCGCGCTCTTAAACGCATGCTCCCGAAAAATTATCCATATGTAGTACGAATCGTTTCCGATATCCTCGAATCAAACGGCTCCTCTTCAATGGCTACCGTTTGCGCCGGAACACTCGCCCTGATGGACGCCGGAGTGGAAATCAAAAAACCGGTTTCGGGTATTGCCATGGGATTAATCACCGATAAAGGAAATGTAAAATATTCCGTTCTTTCGGATATCCTCGGCGACGAAGACCACTTGGGTGACATGGACTTTAAAGTAACCGGTACGAAAGATGGTATCACTGCTACCCAGATGGACATCAAAGTAGACGGACTTTCATACGAGATTTTAGAAAAAGCGCTGAACCAAGCTCGCGAAGGACGCTTGCACATACTCGGCAAAATCACGGAAACAATCTCCGAACCTCGTCCTGAACTGAAAGACAATGCTCCTCGCATTATAAATATGGTGATTCCGAAAGAGATGATTGGCGCAGTCATTGGTCCCGGTGGAAAAATCATTCAAGACATACAGGAAAAATCGGGTGCGACGATCTCTATCGACGAAGTTGACAATCAAGGATATATCGAAATCGCAGCCGTCAACAAAGAGTCGATTGACATGGCATTGGCACGCATCAAAGCGATTGTTGCTGTTCCTGAAATAGGCGAAGTCTATCCGGCTAAGGTAAAATCCATTATGCCATACGGAGCATTCGTAGAGTTCATGCCGGGAAAAGAGGGATTACTCCACATCTCGGAAATCGACTGGAAACGCTTCGAAACAATGGAACAAACCGGATTGAAAGAAGGCGACATGATTGATGTAAAACTGCTGGAAATCGACCCTAAATCAGGAAAATTCAAATTCTCGCGCAGAGTATTAATCCCTCGTCCTCCAAAAGAAGACGGTTATTCTTCCAGAGAGGAGAAAAGGTAATATATAATTACGAATTACAAGCAGACGAGTAGGCAGGAGAAATCTTGTTTACTCGTTTTTGTTTAAGACAACTATTTGTTTGATTTTCCTTGCATTTATTGTACAAAAGTACAGTATTATTTGAGTAAAATTTTATATAATATTGCAACAGAATAATGAACCAAAACACAAAAAATGTCTGACGAAAAATTTCAAAACAAATATCGTATAAAATCGGCGCGTGCAACGTGGCATGACTACGGCGACGGTGCGTATTTCATTACTGTTTGTACAAAAAATCACGAACATTTCTTCGGGGAAATCACTGCGGTTCCCAACGTAGAGACGCGGCATGCCACGTCTCTACCGCGCACACCACGCGTACTGCAAACACCAACAATGCAATTATCTCCAATCGGTCAATTTCTGACTGAAAAAATACAAAATGTTCCAAACCATTGTCCATACGCCGAAATACCATTATTTGTGATAATGCCTAACCATTGGCACGCAATTGTATTTATTGATAGCAATAAAATACCATATATTCGCAGAAATGCCACATCCCTGCAACAACCAACACACCACCAACACCAACCGACGGTGCCCCCTGTAGAGACGTGGCATGCCGCGTCTCTACCACAACAACCACAAATCAACAAACAAATGCAAATCATTGCCAACATGCAACCATGGTTATCCGTAACAACAGGCGGCATAAAATCCGCCGTAACAAAATTTGCAAACGAAAATAATATTATTGATTTTGCTTGGCAAACGCGATTTCACGACCATATCATACGCGACCAAAAAGAAATGAACCGGATTGCCAATTATATCGAAAACAATCCCGCAACGTGGAATAGCGATTGTTTCAATAGTAACATGTAACGCGATGCGCTGCCCTGTAGAGACGTGGCGTGCCGCGTCTCTGTCACCGCGCAACGTATTCCCACCGTAGAGACGCGGCACGCCACGTCTCTACAAAACGACCTCACGCACACACCTCACCTTTTCCTCATCCAAAGAAATACTGGAAAGAAAATCCAACACCGCCCCCCTGTTCACTCTTCCCGCCTGCTTCAAAAAGCGAACGACCGAAGAATACACCACATAAGACTCATTCAAAATATCCTTTGCCGCATACTCGAAAAAAAGAGGAAGCTCCCTCTCTCCCGCCCTATCCTGCATCAACAACAACGAACAAAGAATATAACCCGTCGCCTTTTTATACTTATCCTCCTGCACCACCATCTTTGCCGCCAAATCATTAGCATAAGGAAGCCTGACAAAAAAATTCCGGCAGCACTGTTCAACCAATTCAATATTGTTGCACTGAGAAACCCATTCCAATGCTGTTTTTTCCGGAAAGGATTTTTCCGGCTGCAATAGCGTAGCCATTATCATCATCTCCCTGCCTCCACTCGACCAAAGCCGTTGCGCCAACGCATGATTTTTAGAAAAACGTCCCGCTATCTCCTTTATTCGGGGCAATGAAACACCGTAGTTCACCTTGTAGCCCAATTGTTGCATCGACTCCGAAGCAACACCATTCATAGATAAACGAATCAATTTTTTCAGTTGAATCAACTGATTTTCTATTTCTTCATTGTATGGAAAAAATTCACTATTCATATAATACAAGTCCGTTTTTGCAAAGTTATGAATTTTTGCATTACGCACAATCTGATACAAAAAACCAAAATTTGTGTCACTTTGTGAGGATTTTTTTAACAATTATCACGAACTGAGTCCCATCGCTCACTTTTTCAATTTTGAATCAATATCTGACTTTAATTTCTTACCACCCTTACATACAACGCCTTGAAAGTAGCTACTTTACACCCATACCTTTGTCGTATCAGATTAGAGATAAAATTTTTATTAAAAAACAAATATTACTAACTAACTAAAATTTTACAATCATGAAAAGAATTATTCACCTATTACTGATCATGACACTATTGTGCATGACAGTTGCAACCAACGCCCAGGTACGCGTGGGGGGCAATACAGCCCCCAACTCCTCGGCAATGCTGGATTTGAATCCAGATGACGGTGACAATGCTGTTCGAGGATTGGCTCTACCACGTGTAAAGCTGGTTTCAACAACGAACAGTGCACCTCTTGCAGCCCACGTAGCGGGGATGCTTGTGTTTAATACGGTAACCGCGAACGACGTAAAGCCGGGCGTGTATTACAACAACGGAACGAAGTGGATAGCTTCGGGTCAGAGTGTATCGGAAGAAATAATCAATGACATTTTGTCGAAATTCAATGTTGCCAGTGCGGACAATACCGTAGCGGTTACAGGAAGCGGCACGAATGATATTGATTTGAGCGTAAATGTAAAGGAAGTTGCCAACGAACTTTCAAAGTACATCGCCAATACTATATTGGGTGATGAGATTCTAAATTATATCATCGACAATTTGGACGAAAGTAAATTTGGTACTATTATACAGCAGTATATCACGAACGATTACAGTAATATTGTAACCTACATCACCAACAATTTCCCGCCTGAACTGAACGATAAGATTCTGGACTACATCACCAACAATGTAACACAGGAACTAACAAACAAAATCATGGCAAAGGTAAAAATTGCCAGCGAAGACAAAACAGTAACTGTTACAGGCAGCGGAACATCAAACATAGATTTGAGCGTGGACATTGATGTTGTCGGCGAAAGTTTGGTAAACAACAACACTTTTGTTACCGAATTGACCAATAACAATACTTTCAAAAAAGAAGTTACCAACAACATTCTTTACGATGACACCAATTTGAGAAACTTGATTGACAGCGTTGCTGAATTGATTAAAAACAACGATGATACCAAGTTGATTGAACAAATCGTAAACCAAATTACAAATAATGAAAATTACATTAATCAATTTGGAGACGAGATTCAAAAATACATCACCAAAAATTTCTCTAAAGAATTGGGCGACGAAATTTTGAACTACTTCATGGAAAATGTAAACATTGCCAGCTCGGACAAAAGCATAGCTGTTGAACAAGACGGAAACAACATTGACTTGACTGTAAACATTGATGTTGTCGGCGAAGGTTTGGTAAACAACAACACTTTTGTAACCGAATTGACCAATAACAATACTTTCAAAAAAGAAGTCACCAACAACATTCTTTATGATGACACTACTTTGAGAAATTTGATTGACAGTATCGCATCATTGATTAACGAAGGCGACAACGGAAAATTGATTGAAGAAATTGTAAATCAGATTACCAAAAACTTCCCGCCTAAATTTGGTGATGAGATAATCAATTACATCTCCAACAATTTCACGGAAGAACTGGGCAGCACCATTCTAAACTACATTACAGAAAATGTAAGCGAAGAACTGGTACAAAACATCATGGCAAAAGTAAACATTGCCAGCAAGAACAATACGGTAAAAGTGGAAGGCAGCGGAACGCCGGACATTGATTTGAGCGTTGACATCGATGTGATTGGTGACAGCCTGGTACACAATGATAATTTTGTTACAAACCTGGTAACAAACGAAACATTCGTTACAGAATTGACTAACAACGAAAACTTTGTTACAGAATTGACCAATAACAATACTTTCAAAAAAGAAGTCACCAACAACATCCTTTATGATGATACTTATCTGAAAAACTTGATTGACAGTATAGCATCATTGATTAACGAAGGTGACAACGGTAAATTGGTTGAAGAAATTGTTAATCAGATTATCAAGAACTTCCCGCCTAAATTTGGTGATGAGATAATCAATTACATCTCCAATAATTTCACTGAAGAATTGGGAAACACCATTCTGAACTACATTACAGAAAATGTAAGCGAAGAACTGGTACAAAACATCATGTCTAAAGTAAACATTGCCAGCAAGAACAATACGGTAAAAGTGGAAGGCAGCGGAACGCCAAACATTGATTTGAGCGTAGACATCGATGTGATTGGCGACAGCCTGGTACACAATGATACTTTTGTTACAAACCTGGTAACAAACGAAACATTCGTTACCGAATTGACTAACAATGAAACGTTTGTCACAGACCTGGTCAATAACAATACCTTCAAAAAAGAAGTCACCAACAACATCCTT
>Ga0123353_10000576_pt1 | contig 44892 bp, 42 predicted proteins | sample TergutLab28metaG_3_FD_92763 | JGI IMG/M metagenome (GOLD analysis project Ga0123353, IMG submission 92763) | Labiotermes labralis P3 segment gut microbial communities from Petit-Saut dam, French Guiana - Lab288 P3 | ecosystem: Host-associated > Arthropoda: Insects > Digestive system > Gut ... | reverse complement strand
TGGCTATTGTTAACATCCACGGGGACTTTTCAGACCCTTCAATATCTCTCGGAAAAGATTTTGCCGATGAGTTGCAGGCATTCTTAGATTTTAACGAGAGCTTCGCGTTAATTTATGAGGGCAAAAGCCTTTACGCTGTATCAGAATCGCAAAAGGTTTTGCTTCAAGGGGTTTATGACAATCAAGGCAGAGCCGGCGTGATACAATCTATGGACAGACAAGACCTATTGGATAGCATAGAACTTACCGAGATACTTCCCCTTTACGATTTGACGGTAGACGCAGGCAGCGGAACCCGTTCGTCCGGTAATCTTGCTGTTCCGGTTAAACTCCAAGGAACTGCATGGTGGTGCTGGTCTGCGTGTGTAGCCAGTATAGGACAGTATATGACAGGTATCAATAAAACCCCTTTAGAGGTTGCCCGCGCTGCCGGCATGGAGTATATTGAGGGAACCATCTACGACGCCCAACGGGAATTCTTCTTGCAATACAGGCTTGGAACTCCTTTTGTCAACGGAGCGCCAAACTACTCAACTATAATGAGTAACATTTCATCCTTCAGACCGATTTATGGAGCTTTTTGGCCATCAAACAGCAACATAGGTCACGCTGTTGTTATATCGGGATATACCAACGGAACCAGCAGCTTTACGTTGACATACATGGATCCCCAGTCCGGTTTTAAAACAACTACTACGACGACAAATGGCAGTTATACAATAGTTGTTCTAGGTGTTACTATGACATGGCAATCGTATCTTAGGATGGGCTAATGAACACCAGATATGCTTTATGCTTCTCTATTCTCTTTTCTATACTGATAACAATAGCACTAACAGGGTGTAATAGAGTTGCAACGGTTGAGTTTGAGGGCTTAACTATCTCGACAAATGACAGTTTTCGTCTTATTGCGGGAGAGGAACATATAAAGGACAAATGGAGTTTTTCTGAGAAGAAAGAGCTTTTGGATGTCATTCAGCGAATGACACCTCGGGAAGATGATCAAAAAATGGTTCTCGGTTTGGGTCCGCAACTATTCATAGAAGCTGAGAATCACTCTTTCGTCATACGTATTAATGGAGTGAATATATACGTGTATGTTACCAAAGGAGAGACCTCTGAAGAAGTGAAGCTGTATAAAAGCTCACCTGAAGATGTCTTGACTACAATCAGACATGTTATAGCTAAGGAATTGTATGATGAAATGTCCCGAGCATTATCAGACAGCTAAACAAAGCACTATGGATTGACCTCCGGTCAATCCATTTGCTTTCCTGTAGTATTTCTTGCCTCTATCCTGTATTTAAGGATATGGATATTCTATAAAAATTGCGTTAATTTTTATCCATGTATGTATATTCCCCCCAATATTTGCCCAAAATAGCATTATCGGAGGTGAGAGTCGTGGCAAAGGACAAAAAGAAACCCCAAGGTACAAGCAGCAATACCGGTAACCCGAACGCAAACAATAACCGCGGGGATATGAAGAATAACGACAACACAGCCAGATAACCGTACTCATCGGGGGCAGATGCCCTGCCCCTACATAATTGTCTATGCCATCGGGGGCACAGGGGTGGAACCCCCGCATTGCCCGGCAGGGCACCTGCCCGAAGCGGCGGGGGTTGCGCGTGCTAACCCATATGTTTAAAGCCCTTGCCAAGTACCTCGCTCGCGTTCAGCGTGATAACGAATGACGAGCTGTCCTGAGCGCGCACCAGCCGTTTCAGTGGTCCCAGTTCGTGGCGGCGCACCGCCACCATAAGCACCGTTTTGTCTTCGTCTGTGTACATGCCTTTGCCCGATAGTCCCGTAACACCTCGCTTTAAGTCCGCATTTATTGCGTCAGACATACCCTGTGGATCAGAGGTAATTATAAGTGCCATGCTTGCATTATCAACGCCGTGCAGTATAGCATCCATCACTGATGAGGCTACATACTGCACCACTATAGCAAAAAGCGCCGATTCTATGCTGCGAAACACCAGTGCCGCACCCGATATTATTACTACGTTTATAATTAGTGTGACACGTCCCATGGATAAATGTTCCATGCGCCGCTGTATCAATTTTACCACGATGTCCGAGCCGCCTGTCGTAGCGCCGCGCATATACACAAGCGCAATACCCGCGCCATAGAAAACACCACCATATAACGCCGAGAGCAGCGGGTTTTCAGTCAACGGAGGTATGCGTCCCTCCAGCACATCTATTAATATAGATGACAGTACCATGCCGTAGAGTGAGCCGGCTATAAAACGTATGCCCAGTTCGCGCCAGCTTATTAAGAACAACGGGATATTGAGGATGATTATTAACATACCCATCGGCCAGCCACTGATATGGCTGATTACCTGTGCGACGCCCGAAACGCCGCCCAGCGGCGCGTTTATCGGGCGTATGAACGCCGCCACGCTAAAGGCAAAAACGCCCGCGCCGACGGTAATAAGAAATATGCTGACCGCACCGTCAACCGCTTTTTTTATGCTCAGTTTTCTCATGTATTACCTCGAATAATTCTAATAAACGCTCCGTCTGCCCCGACAAATATAAATAACCCCACACGGCCTCCAGCCCCGTTGCCGCCATATATTCCTCGCGGGTCACGGCGTTGGGGATATTGCCGACTTCGGCGTTGCGCCCCCGTTTGAACACACATATCTCCGTATCTGTAAACATAGGCATAAGCAATTCCACCGCCCTGCTCTGTGCCCCCGCGTTGACCAGTTCGACACGCGCACGGTGAAGCTTTTTTGCCGTGGGTTGGGAGAGACATAATGCTGTGCGGGTCATCAGTTCGTACACCGCGTCGCCGACCTGTGCCAATGCCAGTATGCTGATTTGATTTATATCCCGCTCGGGCAAACTCGGAAATAAAGGGCGCATAATATACTCCTGTTAGTCATTTGTAATTTTAATGATATAATACCATAGGTTTTGTGTGTTTACAAGATTAATTGTTATTGCGTTTTTCGGCGTCTTGCTTTACAATATACGCAGGAGGTAGCGAAATGAAAAAAACATCATTAAACGGCGAGTGGACGCTTGATCTGATTTCTGAGAATGGCGCGTTAGCAGACGGCATGCCGGGCGTAAAAGTAAATATCCCCGGCTCGGTCTATTCCGCGCTGTTAGACGCAAAACTGATGGACGACCCATATTGGCGAGCCAATGAACTCGACGCGCTGAAAACCATGGACAATGATTTTATTTTCACGCGAACATTCGACGCTCCCGCGGACAAGCATACTCTACTCGTTTGCGAGGGGCTAGACACCATCTGCGCTCTCGAACTCAACGGGATACACATAGGCGGTGCCAATAATATGCACAGGAAGTGGGAGTTCGACATCTCGTACATCATCAAGCCCAAAGATAATATATTGAAGATAACGTTTACATCCCCAACGCGGCATATCGCTGAGCTTAATAAAAAGCTTTTTGTCGATGGCTCGCCCGACGCAATGCGCGGCTTTCCGCAACTGCGCAAGGCGCACTGCATGTTCGGCTGGGATTGGGGCCCGCGTCTGCCCGACGCGGGCATTTGGCGCGATATCTATCTTGTCGATATCGGCGAAAATGACGGGCGTATTGAGAGTGTGTATGTCACGCAAAAGCACCTCAACAACGGCATGGTCGCGCTTAATTTTATCATCGAGGCGTCTTGCTATGCCGACTTCGAGGTTTTTGTTGCCGTTACCGCGCCTGACGGCTCGGTATTCAATCCGGAAGGCGGGACAATCTTAATCGACAACCCTGAACTGTGGTGGCCAAACGGTTACGGCGCGCAGCCGCTGTATACTGTCCGCGTTGCGATGTCTGTCGGCGGCAGTGAAGTTGATACATGGGAGCGGCGTATCGGACTGCGCACGATGACTGTAAAGCGTGAAAAGGACGAGTGGGGAGAAAGCTTTGCGCACGAGGTCAACGGCGTGGCGATATTCGCCATGGGCGCGGATTATATCCCCGAGGATAATATCCTCTCACGCGTTACCCCTGAGCGGACGCGCGCTCTTCTAGAGGACTGCATTTCCGCGAATTTTAACTGTATACGTGTCTGGGGCGGCGGCTATTATCCTGACGACTTCTTCTTTGACATATGCGATGAGCTAGGGCTTGTGGTATGGCAGGATTTCATGTTCTGCTGCGCTATCTACGAACTCACGCCTGAATTTGACGCGAATATCCGAGCCGAAGTTGCGGGTAACGTGAAGCGTCTGCGCCATCACGCGTCATTGGGTTTATGGTGCGGCAATAATGAACTTGAGGTTGCTTATCAAGATAACTGGTATAAAGCCACACCAAAACAAAAAGCCGACTATTTCAGAATCTTCGAATATATTATACCGCAAGTGGCTGCCGAGCACGACCCGCAAACCTTTTACTGGCCGGCTTCACCGTCGTCTGGCGGCGGCTTTGACGACCCGAACTGCGCCGACCGCGGCGATACGCATTACTGGGATGTATGGCACGGTTTAAAACCCTTTAGTGAATATCGCAAGTTTTTCTTTAGATACGCGTCGGAGTTCGGATTCCAGAGCTTCCCCTGCCTTAAAACAGTCAAATCCTTTACCGATGAAGGCGACCGAAACATCTTCTCGCGCGTTATGGAAATGCACCAGCGAAACGCCGGCGCTAACGGACGCATAATGTATTATCTGTCACAGATGTACAGATACCCATGCGATTTTGAGATTTTGCTCTATGCCTCTCAACTGTTACAAGCTGATGCTATGCGCTACGGCGTCGAACACTGGCGGCGGCATCGCGGACGCTGTATGGGCGCGATATATTGGCAGCTAAATGACATCTGGCCTGTGGCGTCATGGGCGTCGATTGACTATTTCGGGCGCTGGAAGGCTCTGCATTATTACGCCAAGCGTTTCTTCGCGCCTGTCATGCTCTCCTGTCACGAGACGGGCGAGATGACCGAACGCCCTAGCTGTGTCATGCAGTACGAGCCGATCAAAAAAGCCGCTAGATTGTGTGTAGCTAACGAGACACTAAACCTCGTGTACGGCACGGTCAGATGGGCATTGCGCGACCCCTTTGCAAATATTCTCAAAAGCGGGAATTCCGTTGTTACAGCGGGCGCATTGTCATCAATATGGCTGGATGAGTTGGACTTTTCAGACTGCTGCGAGCTATCAAATTATTTCAGTTATGAGCTGATTGTTGACGATAAAATTGTTTCAAGCGGCACAGCGTTGTTCTGTATGCCAAAGCATTTTGAGTTTGCCGACCCGAAACTCAAAATCGAACGCAAGGGCAACGAGATAACCGTCAGCTCATCAGCGTATGCCAAAAGCATTGAATTATATTCCGACGACAGCGATTTCGTACTCTCCGATAATTTCTTTGACTTAAACGCCGGGAGTGTAACCGTCAAAATACTGCGCGGCGATGCTATGGATATAAAAGCGCGCTCGGTATATGATATATAATTGTAGGGATTACACACCGGGCAATGCGGGGGTTCCACCCCCGTGCCCCTGGATTTGGTAAATCCGGTATATTTGTAGGGGCGGCCATCTCGGTCGCCTGTTGATGGAGATTCACCATGAGTATAGTAACACTTTCAATGATTTTCGACGCGCAAAAAGCGCTGAACGGCATTGCCCGCCGCACCGGGCTTTTACCCGCGTCCGCATCTGTGTTCGGCTCGAATAACAAGGTGCTGTTCAAGGCGGAAAACCATCAGCGTACAGGTTCTTTTAAGCTCAGAGGCGCTTATTTCAGAATGTTGCAAATGACCGACGAAGAGCGCGCACGCGGTGTGATCTGCGCCTCGGCAGGCAATCACGCTCAAGGAGTCGCGCTGGCGGCGCAGGAACTGGACATCCGTTCCTTAGTCGTTATGCCCGCCGGAGCGCCCATCGCTAAAATCGAGGCCACGCGCGCATACGGCGCGGAGATTATTCTGCACGGCGACTCTTATAACGCCGCCCAGAACCACGCGCTTATGATTCAAAAAGAACGGGGCATGGTGTTCATCCACGCCTTTGACGACCCGTTTGTTATTGCGGGACAAGGAACGGTCGGTTTGGAGATCGTACAGGATTACCCAGATGTGAAAACACTGGTAATCCCAATTGGCGGCGGTGGCCTTGCAGCCGGAACGGCGCTGGCAATCAAGGAGACGCGGCCGGATATACAGATTATTGGCGTTGAACCTGAAAATGCCGCTTCGATGCTGAGATCCTTTAATGCTAATAAGCCGGTACAGCTTAATCAGTGTGATACCATCGCCGACGGAGTTGCCGTCAAATCGCCGGGTGAGTTGACATATAAGCTGTGCCGTGTTTATTTGGATGACTTAATCACCGTTTCAGACGACGACATCGCGGCGGCGATTTTAGCAATGTTAGAGCGGACAAAAATGTTGGTCGAGGGCGCCGGCGCGGTCGCGCTTGCCGCGCTGATGACCCGTCCGGAACTGATCAATGGGCCAACGGCGGCTATAGTCTCCGGCGGCAACATTGATGTAAATATCTTAGAGCGCATTATCGAAAAAGGCTTGGTAAACTCCGGCCGCCGTGCGCGGTTCAATACCTTTATCGCCGACCGCCCCGGGCATCTGTCAAAAATGCTCGACCTGTTGTCCGTACATGGCGTGAATGTGTTATCCATCTCGCACGATCGGCTTGCGCCGACCGTTGCGTTAGGGCAGACGGCGGTATCGCTTGAAGTCGAGACACGCAATAATGAGCATATCGCCGCCGTCTGCGAGTTATTACAAGAACACGGATTTCAAATCATAACGTAGAGTGAGGTTCAATCCAAGCCCGTAACAATTCCTGCCCTCTACATACCGGGAGCTTGTGGGGGGACAAGGTGCCTGCGGGGGTTCCGGCCCCGTGCCCCCATAATACCCCCTCCGGAGGGGGCGGCGCTGTAGACGACGGGGGTTACGTGCCCTGAGCGCCTGCATCACCCGTGGCGGTAGTGGCAGCGACGGCCACAGTGACGGCAGCGGCCGCAGCGGCGGCAGCAACAGCGGCAGTTTTCGCGGTGTTCGTGGCGGTCATTACAGTCGTGATGTTCGTGACGGTGATGATTATGGTGGTGTTCGTGATGGTGATGGTCATCATGGCAGTCATCGCGTTCATCTCTGTGTCTTGGCAATACAAAATCTTCGTATTCCAGCTCTTCGAAATAGTATTTGATATGTTTATTTGACATAAAAATCTCCTTAAATAAATATAAAGTACCCGCCAGGGTACTTCATATTATGATATTGTAACAGAAAATGTGACAAAGTTAACTTTTTAAGGAATTTAATAACTTTACTTGCATTTCGTCAATCATCTCTTTTTTATCCTCCGTCTTCTCTTTGCCGATTACCTGTCCTGCCGTTATCGCACCTATACAGAGTAACATAACAATGGGAATCCATATCTCCATCGTCCCAAATCCGATGATACATCGACAATAGCTAATAGTGAATACTCTTTATATATACTGCTTTGCCGTTGGATTTTTACATTCGGGCAGCAAAAACGTGATCCTCGTGCCCAATCCCTTTCTGCTCAAAACCTCTATTATGCCGTAATGGCGGTCGATTATCCATTTGGCTATACTTAATCCCAATCCCGAGCCGCCCGTCTTGCGAGCGCGCGATTCATCCGCGCGGAAGAAACGGTCAAATATCCTTGGCACATCCTCGCCATCGATACCGATACCTGTATCCTCGACGCTTATACGCACCTTGCCGTCCTGAAGCTTGCAGCTAAGGGTTATATCCCCGCCCTCGGGTGTATATTTCCGCGCGTTGTCCACCAGCACCCGCATCGCCTGCTTTAACAGCCCCGCATCGCCCTGAACATAGCAAAATTCCGGCGCATCGTGCTTGTATATATGCTTATCATCTATCATCATCGTCTCGCTGCATACTTCGGCCACCAGCCGCGATACGTTCACCGGCGCAGACTGCATAGGTATCGAACCCTGCTCACCGCGCGAAAGAAATAAAAGCTGTTCAATAAGATTTTGCATACTTTCAGCTTCGTTTTTTAGGGCGTCTATTGATTCCTGTAATGCGACCGGGTCGTCTTTCGCCCAGCGCCCCAGCATGTTCACATAGCCCTGTATGACCGCGATAGGTGTGCGCAGCTCGTGCGACGCGTCGGACACAAACCGCGCCTGATGCCCATATGCGACATGTATCTGAGCGGCTTCATCCAGCACTTGATTTATAGCGCCCGCCAGCTCGGCTGTCTCGCTTGAGCTATCTAAAAGCGGCAGACGCGTATGCAGTGGGTCTTTTTGTACATCTCCGGCGGCCTTAGTCAGCGCGGTCAACGGCCACAGCCGCCGCTCAATTCCGTTACTGTTGTTATAGGCAAAGCTGATCAGGTAAAACAGTTCCACTATCACGAGCGGCACTAAGAAGTTTGCCAATACCGGCAGTTGATGGATATATTCATTTCCTAAAAACACCCAGACATCATTACCCATCAACACTAAGTATTTAAATATCTCGCTCATCGGCATAAGCTGTTCCATGCGATAGATAAAAAACACGACTGAGAATATGGCTGTTATCATTATATTCAGCCCGATAAACAGCCAAAAAAGCCGCCAAACGCTGCCCCGATTGATATGTCTTGACACCGGGAGCGCACGGAATGAACTTGAGTTTGTTCCGTGCAAATCCCCCGCACATTTATTCTCTGACGACATAACCGACACCCCTTATCGTATGTATAATCTTCCATCCGAAAGGCTCCTCTATCTTTGTGCGCAGGTATCTTATATAAACGTCGACTGAATTTGTCTCACCAGAGTAATCATAGCCCCAGACAGCCGACAGCAGGCTGTCGCGGTTCTGTACTATCTCCTTGTTTTGCACCAGATAATGCAGGAGATCAAACTCGCGGCGAGTCAGATCTATCGGTACACCATCGACCATTGCAACGCGGCTCTCAGGGTCAATGCTAAGTCTGCCGCAGGTGAGATTCCCATTTCTCTTACGCAGGAAAGCGCGTATACGCGCCAGCAGTTCCTCGATGGCAAAGGGTTTTGTCACATAGTCATTGGCCCCGCCGTCAAGCCCTGATACTTTATCCATAACGGCGTCCCGCGCCGTGAGCATTATAACGGGCACATCACTATGCTGGCGCAGGCGCCGCAAAACTTCCATGCCGTTCAGGGTGGGGAGCATAATATCCAGTAATATCAGCGCATAGCCGCCCGCGATTGCTTTGTCCAGCCCCTCGCGCCCGTCAACGGCTTTGTCCACCGCATAGCCCTCGTGCAAAAGCTCCAGTTCAACGAAGCGCGCCAAGCGCTCCTCGTCCTCTATTATTAAAATTCTATCCATAATTCATCTCTCCTTCCCCCGCAAGAAGCAAAACAAAATCCATATCATTTTATTAGTTTTACCTAAATTCATAAATACCACTCCTTTACAATTTTTCGCTTTCACCAGGTTTGCGCTCGGTCTTGTCTTTTTCATCAAAACGGTATGTCACACCGCACGCGGCTCCGATAAGCAACGCCGGCAGCGCGAAATAGAATCCGAAGATCGTTACACACCAAAAGACGACCGCCGGCATAGAGATGATCTCGTAATCTTTGTGCGCCGCGGTGAACGTTCTCTGCCCCATCTTGTCGAACTGATCGCCCAGCCATTTAAAGAAACGATTTACTGACTCGCTGAAATCCTCGCCCTTGGGCTGTTCGTAGTCCTTTCCTTCCTGAGCGTTACCCGGCAGGACCGTTACCGCGCCTGTACGCGTACCGCCGCGGCCGGAAACCTTGCCACGGCGTTCGAGATACACGATAGCGTCTAACAGATTGCCATTACAGGCGTCAAGCGCGTCGCGCGCCTCTTCGAATGAGACATCGGCATACTCTAGTAGTTTTTCCACCTGTTCAATACTTGTCATTGTTGATTATCCTCCTGTTACTATCTTTATTTTTTTATAGCAAACAAAAACCTTGTTACGCCAATCCGTCTGCTGGCTCAGTCCAAGTAATGACATAATCGTAACCCAACCATAAAATCGGCAGAAAATATCGCACACCGGCCAAGGTGGATTTATAACATCATACCAGCGCAGCATCGCGACTGTCAAGCAGACTAAACTAACAGTCACCATTCCTTAAATTGTTTATAATATTCATAGAACGGTATTTACGTTTTCATAGTTCTATGTTATCATTTAACAATGGATATATTTCTTAATCAAGAAGCTCTTGAAAACTTTATGAGCAATCTGGGCTTTTGGGGGCCGCTTGTATTTTTCCTGTTACAGGTTCTGCAGGCAATCATAGTCCCTATTCCGGGCAATCTTCTGACCGTGGCCGGAGGCGTTATGTTTGGGCTGTGGCCCGGATTTCTCCTTGCATATACGGCAAATGTAGTTGGCAGCATCATTGGATTCTCAATAGTCAGAAAAGTCGGTAAAGCGGCGATGGTAAAGTTTTTAAGCGTCGACCAATTTGATAAATATAAGAGGATGATCGGCACCGAATCCGCTAATTCGCGCACGAAAATTCTGCTTATCTTAACAGTGCTATTGCCATTTTTACCGTCTGATTTTATGTGTCTGGCCGTAGGTTTGACATCTATCTCATTTCGGGCGTTTCTTTTAATAGTTATTATATGCCGCCCATGGGGGCAGTTCGCGGCAACGCTGTTGGGTGTGGGCAGTTTCAATATGCCGCCCGGTATGTTCATCGCGCTCATTGCCGCTGTAATTGCCGTCTGTGCTGCCGGCGTGTTTTATGCGCCAAGACTTGAGAGTTGGACTGTCAGGTGGGCGAATAGGTTGACTGACCGATTCAAGTAGGGCGGGAGGTTCAAAACCTTGGAAGGGCATAAACTGCATGCTATTTCTTCAACCCGAACATCCACCTGAAAACGGATATGCGCCTGAATATCTCATATGTAAGATACGTCAATATAACCGACGACAGGGAAATTAATGGGATTTGCAGGACAGGACTATCTGTAACCTTAAATACAAAGAACGCCGCAATAACAATCCACGACTGATGAAAAATGTATACCCCGAAAGATGATTTTGACAGATAGGCGGTGATTTTCCCGCCGAAATTGAGATAATGCCTGCCCATTCCCAAGATTACCAAGATTGCCAGCCAGTACGCGGCTTCACGAAACTCACCATCGAGAATAACTTCCATAAACCACGTATACAGCACGGTCATTCCTAACAATAAAAAGCGGTATTTATCCAATTTTTTGAGTAAATTATCGTTAGAGAGGAAAAAGTATCCAAGCAGAAAATACGCCGAATACTCCAAGATACTTTTACCGTCTATTGCAATAATTTTTAATGCTTCATTTTGGGTTATACAAGGGATAAGCCCCATTAAGATAACCGGAATCAGCGGCACTTTATCGCCGAGCGTTCCTTTGCCCTTGTTTTTATACCACATCATAAACGGAAGGCATATCATGGAAACCACAAATAGATAGAGCAGGAACCATAAATTCGCGGGAGTAAACGCACCGTCATAACCGGTCAAATCCGTAATCTTTGTAAAAGAGTCAAAATAATTCGCCTCACCGTTGCTGTGCAGTGCCGCAATATACGGTTGCACAGGGATAATCAACAGTGTGCCGAAAATCAAAGGCAAAAGCAGTTTGCTCACGCGTTCTTTTGTATATTCGCCCGCACTCCGCCTCTCCAGTGCGTAGCGTGAGCTCATACCGGCGACGGCAAAGAGCAGCGGCATCAAAAATGTGGCGATTATTCGCATGAATATGGCAGGAAGAAATTGTTCCCCTTGGATATAAAATGTATGGTCTTGGCTGTAGATAATTATGATGTGAGCCACAAAAACCAGCAGGATTGCAAACGACCGCAGATTGTCGATATAGTATTTTCGGTTATTCATTTGATTTCTTCCTCCTTCACTGTTATAACATAATTATAACGCCATAAAATGTGAAAGTCTTTGGAGTAACATTAAAAACAGATGAAAATTTTGGAATAAACCGGTTGTTAAAACGACTGGAGGTTTATTGATCGACAAAACTTAGGGCGGGGTGTTCCCCCGCCCGTTAATTTTTATTCTGTTATTCTAAAATATTCTTCTCCCACCGACAAAATGTCTTGTGTAATAGTTCTCCGTCAATGATGTTATGATGACGCCGCCCCTGCGCGATGACGAGTGAATAAACTGATTGTTACCGATATACATCCCGACGTGGCTGGCTGCGGCTCTGTTAATTTTCGGGTCGCGGAATATTACCAGATCGCCGACCTGCAAGTCATTTCTTGATACGGGCGTGCCGTTGCTTAATTGCCCCGCGGAACTGCGGTTTAGTTTATACCCGAAATTTTTGAATATAAAGGTTGTAAATCCCGAGCAGTCAAAGGAACTGGGACCTGCCGAGCCGTATCTGTATTTCTTGCCCAACTGGCTCTTGGCAAAGGCGACAATCTCATGCTGGATATCCGTCATCACGCCTGCAACCGCAGATGCTTCAACTACTGAGACTATCTCATTGGCGCCCTCGCCATAGTCGCCGTCGCCATCCATCATTTCAGGCTCGATTTCATCATCGTCAGCTGTGGGGTGCTCAGGTTGCGGAGCCATCACCCTTGTTGAGGGTTGCTCGACAGTTAAGAAGTCAGCGCGGACAAATCCGATAGCGCCGTCATGCAAAACCTTAAACCAATCATGAGAGACACCTATTATGTTGACGCGGTCACCTTTCTGAAGCTGACTCTGTATGTCCGCCGTCGTTGACGGCTCACCGCGCACATTGACGTTCGAGCCGATGGAAACACCGTCGCCTAAAGCTATGTCAGCATCGGGTCTGAGTACAACGAATTCGGCTGAGACATAACCTGTTTTAAAGTTATGTACGATCTTGTACCACTCGCCATTTTCTACGGTATCGATGATAAGTATAGCAGCGCCATTTGATATGCGTCCCATCTCCCTGCCCCCAAGTGAAGGGGCGGCGCGGAAACGCAGGGAACTTGCCTTGACCTGCCCTAATTTTGCCTCGGTGGCAAAAGCGCTGATCGTTGTTGCCATAAAGATTGCGCCCAGCAGTGCTATTATAAGCATCAGCTTCTTTAGCGAAAATTTCATATACTCCTCCAAGAAAATCCCGCGCGGTGTCCGATTTACGCGGACAATGCGCGTTCTAGCCAAACCGTCGCCAAGTCCATGGCGGCATAAAGACCCTCTTTCTCGCTCTTTTTAACGACACGATCCTTAGCCTTTACATTGGGCGAGGTGAGTTGAAGTTGTACAGCTACGCGTGTGGCCACACTCAATTCACTGTCTTTCTGATGATCGGGTATCTGTTTTATCTCAAGAATCTGGAGCATTATGATGTACTTGTCAGCCATGCTGCCGTAGTAAATTATGTTATCTAAGCGCATAAACGGCCTGCCTTTGTATAACATGCCCTCTCCGATTTTCTTTTTTGTCGTAGCCATTGTTCCACCTCGTTTTCGGTTTGTAACCAAATTGTAACATACTAAACATTATTTGTCAACTGTTTTTTGGTAAATTCTTTTTGGTAAAGATTTCTTGGGGGATAATGTTTATTTTCTACTCCGCTTCTTTTTGGTTTTATTCGCCCGGGATTTCTTCTTTTTCGCTTTAATCGTACCTCGAATACCTAAAGAGAGACAAATGACAGCAAATATAGCAAATGGGATTAAAATTATATTTAAACCTCCAAGCATAGCCATGATTAGTATAGCCATGATTAATGATGCTGCGGCCAAAACATACCAAAGTATATCAAACAATGGGTCTCCTTTGGGTTTGGGACCGCCCATATAAGTATAAGGGACCTTATAATGCGAGGTATTGTAATCCTTGTTTTGCAACTCAATAATTAGATCCATATTCGGCTTATTGTGTTTCGCCAATGTGCTATCCCCTTTCAACCCTTACCCTCTTTACGGGCGGGCTAACCCCGCCTCCTACGCTTCTATTCTTTCGCGCAACTTCTTATAACTCTCATACCTGCTCTCATACACTTCACCGCTCTTAACCGCGCTGATCACACCGCAATCGGCGCCCTCGCCGATATGCTCGCAGTCCCTGAAACGGCATATATACTCTTCAAACTCGGGAAACAGCTCCTTGATATTGCTCCTATCCCCCAAATCAAGGCTGTCAAATGCCGAAAATCCGGGCGTGTCTGCTATCCATGTATCTTCACCAAGGCTGAAAAGCTCGACATGCCGCGTCGTATGCCGCCCGCGCCCTAATCGGTCGCTGACCTCACCCACCGGCATATTCGCCTCGGGCAGAAGCATATTTAAGATACTGGACTTCCCTACCCCCGAGTGTCCCGAGAACGCCAGTATTTTGCCTTTTATAGCCTCACGCAGCTCGTCCATGCCCTGCTTGGTGGGAACGGCGGTTTGAATAACTGTAAATCCGATATTTTTATACATCACTGCCATGCCCGAGGTGTCGCCTATGTCACTCTTGTTTAAGCAAAGAATGGGCATGACCCCCTTTTGGAGAGCCAAGCCCAATATCTTATCTATCCACAGCGTATTGCTGACCGGCGGCGCGGCGCTGGCAACCATGACCAGCGCGTCAAGGTTCGCCACAGGCGGGCGGGTAAATACGTTCTTGCGCGGCAAGATCTCGTCAAGCCGCCCCATTCCGTCATCCTTGACGGATATTTTGACCCTGTCGCCCGGCAACGGGATTATGCCGTCTTTTCTAAAGCGCCCGCGCGCCTTACATGTTATGATCTCATCTCCGTTAACGACTGTGTAAAAACCGCCGATGCCGCGCGTAATAAGTCCGTCCATAGATTACTGCATCAACGGCTGCGTGTACATCAAATCGTCATTAAAGTATACATCGATTGAGTCAGTCGGCAGTCCCGTTATCGAATATGTATTTTGCCCCAAGGAGTTATTCACTTCTTCGGAGATTATTATAATATTATTCCTGCGTATTACAATATTTGTTGTACCGGATGTACTAGGCAATGTTACGGTGAGCGGTACCGTCACCTCCTGTGTGCCCGGTGTAGGTGTAGGCGGATCCTCGCCGCCGTTGGGGTAGGGTGTCGGGGTGGGGTCATGGGGATCGCCGTCGTTGGGGTAGGGCGCGGGATCATCCGTAGGCCCGAGACTAACATGAAGCTGGATTTCCGTACGCGTCTCGACCTCGGTGTCAATAGGTACACTCTGCCATATAATCTCTCCCGCCGGTTCATCCGATTCCATTTCGAGTATATTCGGTATGAGATCCAGGCGCTCAAGCTCTCTTTCAGCATCCTCTACCGTCATGCCGACCAATCTGGGCATCCTAACAAATACCGCCTCGACGCCCTTGCTGACAATCAGTTTTATCGTATCACCTTCGCGCACGAGCGAGCCCGCAGGCGGCTCGGTACGTATGATAAAGTCCATGACAACGGTATCCGATGTCTCATGTTCCAATCCAAATTTTAGATTAAGCCCCAATAAAATACTCTGCGCCTGCCGATACTCATAGTCATTAAGCGATACAAGCGTAAGCTCACGCGGGCCTCTGCTGACAGTAACTGTTATGACCGTGCCTTTTTTGACTTTCCTGCCCGAAGCGGGATCCTGTCTTATAATGCGACCTTCTTCAATAGAACTTGAAAACTCGCCCTCAGCCGCAACTTCTATATCAAAATCACCGTACCTCTCACTGTCTCGTACAACCTCGCTAAATATCTCGTTGACAAGATTGGGTACCTCTACCGTATCGTCGTTCGGTGTGACAGTAAGCCCACCATTGTCCGTCATATTTCCAAGAAAAGTTATAACGAGATAAAACATGGCAAGTATAAAAATCAGAACGCTCGCCAAACCGGTTATCATCGTCAGTGACTTGTTGCGCTGGCGCGCGCGATACACCTCATCATCCTCACTGCGCATCTCTTCGGGACGCGACTTTCTCACATTCTGCTTCTGCGAGGGAACCCCCGGCAGTTTTTTTGTCGGCTCATCCTCATCTCTTGTCATCAGCTCGGCGATGTTATAGTCAAAGCTGATACTGGGGTTCTTCCTGAACTCCTCTAAATCCTGCAGCAATGCTTCCGCCGAAGGGTATCTCTTTGAGAGGCTGGCTGACATGGCCTTCATCGTTATGGTCTCCAGAGCTTCGGGAATACCGTCGTCTATCTCTCTGGGCGTGAGCGGGATGGAGTTGATATGCTGTATTGCGACCGAAACGGGTGAATCACCCTCATACGGCAAGCGCATGGTCAGCATCTCATACATTACAACGCCCACGGAATAGATGTCCGAGCGCGCGTCTATATGCGAGCCCCTCGCCTGTTCAGGTGAGATATAATGCACCGAACCGAGCGCCTCTTGCGTTAACGTATTCTGTTTGTTTGAGAAGCGGGCAATGCCGAAGTCGGCAACCTTGACGCTGCCGTCGCGCAGTATCATAATATTATGCGGCTTTATATCGCGGTGGATAATGCCCCTGCTGTGTGCATGTATCAGCGCCTTTGTTATCTGTGTCGAGAAATGCAGCACCTCGCGCCAGCTCAGGTTCCCTTTTTTGGACATATACTGTTTGAGCGTTATGCCGTCAATAAGCTCCATGACGATATACTCTACATTGCCCGAGCGTGATACGTCATAAACCGCAACGATATTGGGGTGACTGAGCATAGCGACAGCTTGGCTCTCCGCGTGAAAGCGCCGTTTAAAGTCCGCGTCCTGAGCGTAGTCATCTTTTAGTATTTTCAACGCCACAAGGCGATTAAGACGGTGACATTTCGCCTTGTAAACAACAGCCATGCCTCCCACACCGATAATTTCGAGTATCTCATACCGATTGTCCAGCATTTTACCTAAGTATTTATCCATACTTCCTCCTACATAGCATTTTGACAAATGCTATATCATATTTTCGTTGACGAAAATATGATATATGATCTAGTCAGATATAAAATGCCGTCTACGACATATTATATCATAGTTGTAGCGTGAAAAGGCGCCTCCCCCTTTCACAATTTCCCCTTTGGCTTCTTGGAACTGTGGGTCACGATTTGACAATTTGCTTATATTGACAACAGGGCGACCGTAATATTATCCGGGCCGCCGCGTAGGTTGGAGAGCGCAACCAGTCTTTCGCAACAGTTCTCAATGGCTCCTCCGTGTATTACCTCATATAGTATCTCCTGATCGTCAAGCATATTTGATAACCCGTCAGAGCAAAGTAACAAAAAGTCACCTTGACGGGGCTCTATTTCAAACAAATCGCACGCTACATCAAGTTCCGTGCCCAGAGCGCGCGTGATTAGATTCTTTTTAGGATGTGTTCGCGCCTCCTCGTTAGTAAGCGTGCCTCTGTCAAGCAAATCTTCAACAACCGAGTGGTCGCGCGTAATCCGCGCGATACCGCTGCCGTTTATCAGATATGCCCTGCTATCGCCCACATTCGCCACGACGGAGACCTTTTGTCCTACAATAGCGCATACCAGCGTGGTTCCCATACCATAGTAATCCGGATTAGTTTTTGCCATGTCGCTTATTGCCCTATTGGCGCGGTATGCTGCCATCTCGATCGTCTGTTTCATAGTTTTCGCGTTCATATGTGGTTTGATTACGGCTTTAATCTCGCCCGAAACTATCTCTACGGCAAGACGGCTCGCGACATTGCCGGCCTTAGCGCCGCCCATGCCATCGCACACCATCAGGACGGCATAGTCAGATTGCAGGTCAATATAAAAGCTATCTTGATTCTGTTTTCTGACACGCCCCTGATCAGAAACGCACCAACCGTTCATACTACCGCCTCCTTACTAGACGTTAGATATTAGATACTAGATGTTAGATTTCTTGCTGGCGGGCTGACCCCGTTCCTACTGTCAACTGTTAATTGCTTGAGCTGCCCGCAGGCAGCTTCTATGCCGCTGCCCAGTTTGCGGCGCTTTGTTACAGATAACCCGCGTCGAACCAGCTCTTCTTCAAATTTCTTGATATTCTTACCGGACTTAAAGTCTTTTCCCTTTACAGGGTTATACTCGATAAGATTAACATGCCCGCCCCTCAGCTTTTTTGCCAGCATTTCGGCATGTGCAATGCTGTCATTTACACCGTCTATCATTATATATTCATATGAGACGCGCCTTGATGTTATCTTAAAATATTCTTCCGCCGCCCTTATTACATTGTCTACGCTATATTTCTTATTTATTGGCATCAGCCGTGAACGCGTCTCGTCGTCCGGGGCGTGGAGTGATACCGAGAGTGTTACCGGCAGACCACTCTTCGCCAGTTCAAGCATCTTGCTTGGAATACCGCATGTCGATACCGATATATGCCGGGCACTTATATTAAGACCCTCTTTCGCCGTAACCTCGCGCAAAAATCTTATCACATTGTCAAAGTTGTTTAGCGGCTCGCCCATACCCATCAGTACGATGCGCCTTATCTTGAACCCGGCCGCGCGTTCCAGCCCTAATAGCTGACCCATCATTTCGCCCATGGTCAGGTCTCTTGTAAACCCGCCTGACGCCGACGCGCAAAATGTGCAGTTCATCCGGCATCCCGCCTGTGTTGAAAGGCACGCGCTGTCGCCGTATTTATAGCGCATGAGCACCGATTCAACCGTGCTGCCGTCTGCCAGTTCCCAGAGTATCTTCATCGTACCGTCTGTTGCTGTCTGTGTTTTCAGTGCTTTCGGCAGACTTATCGCGGCGATCTCTTCGAGCTCTTCGCGCATAGTCCTTGGCAAGTTGCTCATTGCCGAAAAATCTTCGGATCCGGCGTACATCCACTCGCGTATCTGCTTTGCGCGGTACTCCGGCCAGCTCTGTCCCTTTACAAAACTCTTTAGTTCATCTAATGTTAAGTCCCATAAACTAATCATTTGTTACTCCCTGTTTTTGGGGGCGCGGGGGGATCCCCCCGCATTGCCCGGCAGGGCACCTGCCCAGCTTAGCATAAAAGAAACCGTCGATGTCCCGCTCGACAAACGGTGTTATGAACATGCCGTCCGGCGCACTGCCGAAAGGTGTATCGAACGCCTGCAGCTCGAAATCAGGGTGATTGTCCAGAAAATCCCGGATTATCTCCTGATTCTCGCGTCTAAGTACCGTACAGGTCACATACACGAGCCGCCCGTTCGGCGCAACATATCGCGACAGGTTGTCTATTATCTCTCTCTGCGCGCGAATCAGAGGCTCGTAATGTTCGGGGTTTTTATAGCGTATATCCGGCTTTTTCCGTATGACCCCAAAGCCTGAGCAAGGCACGTCCGCAAGCACAAGATCGAACGCACTTTCAAACTCGGGCTTAAATTCCCGCGCGTCCGCTACCATACATTCTACACCATCCATACCATGTTTGGCAAGTGTTTCTTTTAATTCTACTACCTTATATGGATATTTGTCGCAGCACACAAGCGAAATATGGGTTTTATGCCATAGCATCACACTCTTGCCCCCCGGCGCGGCGCACGCATCGAGAACGCGTTCTCCCGTCTGCGGCGCGGCTATCCCCACGGCAAGACGCGCGGCGTTATCCGCTATAATAAACGCTCCCTCTTTATACCCGGGCAAAGCATCAACAGAACCACGATATGTGAGGCAGCCGTCTGGGTGTTCCTCTGCGCCCGCTGCTATGAGTTTATCCCTAATCTCCAGCTCTAATATCTGGATATACGCAGGCGGTACGGTGTTGTTGAATTTCAATATATCCTCCGTGCGTTCCAGCCCGAATTCCTCTATAAATATTTTGACCAACCATTCGGGATGTGAGTATTCCTCCCACAACTCATCAAACACCGGGGTTTTATCCCACTTTGAAACATTGCGGAGTACCGCGTTTATAAACGACTGCGCGGCTGCGGGCAGTTTGATAAGCTTTGCCAACTTGACGCTCTCATCGACCGCCGCCGACTTGGGTATCCTGTTAAGAAACAACAGTTGGTATACGCCTAAGCGCAAGATGTCACGCGCCTGCGGCTGTATCTTTCCCGTTTTGCTTGCCAACCGTATGCAGGCGTCGAGCTTATAATAATTTTGTAAAACACCGTAAACAAGCTGCACCGCCAACGCTTTTTCCTGCGGCGGCAGCCCTTGCAGCCGGTTATATATCTTTTTTTCCCTGAAAGAAACCGGTCTTTGACGAAAATCAATCAAAACCTGAAGCGCGGCGCGTCTTGCGTTGCCGTAATGTTTCATCTGCGTCTGTTGTAGATAAGCAGCAGGCGCAATAGCTGACCGAGAGATACCGCCAGCGCCGCTACATAGGTCAGCGCCGCCGCCGAGAGCACCTTTTTCGTCTGTGCCAGCTCGTCCTCGTAAAGGATGCGCGTACTCTCCAGTGTCTCTACCGCGCGTCTAGACGCATTAAACTCCACGGGCAGGGTGATGACCTGAAACACTGTTGCAAGCCCAAACAGCGCGATACCCAACAGGAACAGCATCTCCGCCAAGTCGCCCAGTTGGGCGGTAAAAAACAATCCGATAAGGATAAGCGGCATACTCAGTGATGAGCCGATCTTAGTAACGGGTATAATCGCCTGCCTGATTTTTATCGGTCCGTAACCCTTGGCGTACTGCACGGCGTGACCCGCCTCGTGCGCAGCTATGCCCACGGCCGCCACCGATGTGCTGTCATAGACATTCTTAGAGAGCCTGATGACGTTACCCCTTGGATCATAGTGGTCGGTGAGATTTCCGGCGATGCCCTCAATCTTCACATCGTATACGCCGTGCGTCTTCAAGACTTCCTCGGCGGCTTGCGCCCCCGTCATGCCGCGATGATTTTTAACCGCGGAATATTTCCTAAAGCGGCTTGAAACCATCTGCTGCGCGATCAGGGCAAGTATCAGCGCCGGCAGCACAAACAGGATATAGTAGTTGTCAAAGAAAAAAAATGGCATTGTCATTTACTCCTTTCAAAAATAAACGGGACGTCGAGGACGCCGTCCCCTACATAGCCCCTCAAAAACTCCTCAGCACTCATTCTGCGTTTACCGGGCGCCTGAAGCTCCGTTATAAATATCTCCCCGTCGCCGCATTCTAAGCGTATGCCTCGGCCGCCCATCAAACTCGCGGCGTGTATCTTAAAGCCATTTAGTGTTGCGCACGGGAACGGCTGCAGCCCGCGTATCAGGTTATAAATCTCCCGCGCCGATTTACTTAGATCTATTTCTCTATGCTCTTTGGTTATTGGCGGCGCAAACGTGACCTGTGACACGTCCTGCTGTATTCTCGGCGCTGTGCCGTTTCGGAGAAGCGGCAGGGTTTCGCGCAAAACCTCTGCGCCCAAATCTCTCAGCTTAACATGCACGTCTCCGAACGTGTCAGTATCTCCTATCGGCGCGGACTTGGACAGTATCATGTCACCCGCGTCCATCTCTTTTACCATGTGCATGGTGCAAACGCCTGTCTCTGCTTCACCGTTTATGACCGACCACTGTATCGGCGCGGCGCCCCGATATTTCGGCAGCAGTGAACCGTGGACATTGATACACGCTATGCTCGGCAGTTCGAGGTAGCGTTTGGGCAGGAATAGCCCGTATGCTACAACAATTATTATCTCCGGTCTCAGTCCGGCTATAACTTCATAAACACCGTCGTCTTTCAGCGTATCGGGCTGATAGACGGGTATGCCGTGCGCAATTGCAATATCTTTTACCGGCGACATCGCTATTTTCATACCGCGCCCCTGCGGCTTATCGGGCTTAGTCAGCACGGCGGTAATGTTCTCGTCTATATTTATCAGCATCTCAAGGCTCTTCGCCGCGAACTCCGGCGTTCCCATAAAAACAACGCTCATTCGTTTTTATACCCCTGTTTTTCCCGTTCTTCTTGTGCTTTTTCAGCATCGACATATTCCGTGACATGGTCTGTAAATACGATGCCGTTAAGGTGATCTATCTCATGGCAGACAGCGCGCGCGAGCAGGGCGTTGCCTTCAAGGGTTATCTCGCCGCCGAATCTGTCCTGTGCCTTGACCTTAACATACATAGGACGCTCTACCATACCGTAAATGCCCGGGAACGAGAGACAGCCCTCGACGCCGTTTTGCGTTTCCTCTGTCTCTATTATCTCAGGGTTGATCAGTTCTATGAGTTCATCCTCGGTAATCTCTATGATAACAACCCGGCGCAGAACGCCCACTTGAACTGCTGCCAGCCCCACGCCGCTAACGTCGCGCATGGTCTCCAGCATATCGTCAAGCAGCGTATGCAGACGCGCATCAAAGCTCGTGACCTCGCGCGAACGTTTTTTTAATGTATTATCTTCATCTGTAAGGATTGTACGCAATGCCATTGTTTTTCTCCTCTTTCTAAATATTGGGGATTCGGAGAGATAGGTGTCCGATACGGGGGCTCCGCCCCGTGCCCCCAGAATGCCCCCTCCAAAGGGGGTGGTGCCACAGGCACCGGGGGTTGCGTGCCCAGGATGCCCTAAAAATCGCTCGGGTGCAAGTCCGCGTAAAGCGTGACCCCCTTGTTCATTGGCTCGACACGAAATCCCCGTAACAGCGCCGCAACCATTCTGCGCGTCTTTATGTCCGCCGAACCGCAGAGCGTTATGTGATAGCGGTATCTGTTGTTTATCCGCGTCACCCTCGCGGGCGCGGGCCCGAGTACCCGCACGTCCAACCCTAAGTCCTTCACGGCATTGTCCAATTCCCCGCGAAGCCTCAGGCACGAGCGCAACAGTATCTCCAAATCCGCGCAGAATAGATTAAGCGCTATCATCTCGCCGAACGGCGGGTAGCCCTGCGCACCCCTTAACGCAAGTTCGCTCTCAAAAAAGCCGTTGTAATCCTGCTCGGCCGCCTGTATCAAAACAGGGTGCTTGGGAGACATGGTCTGCACTACCGCGCGTCCGGCTTTTTTACCGCGTCCTGCGCGTCCGATGACCTGTGCTATCAGCGCGAATGTCCGCTCGTTAGCGCGGTAATCGTCCACATACAGCATCATGTCCGCCGCGATAACGCCAATGAGTGTTACATTTTCTATATCCAACCCCTTGGTTATCATCTGCGTACCGACCAGCACGGGTATATTCGATTGTGAGAACTTTTTAAGCAATACCTCGTGCGCACCCTTATAGCCGGTAGTATCTGTATCCATGCGCATTATCTCTATATTCGGGAACAGTGTGTTTAAGTCCTCGACCACCTTCTGCGTTCCCGCCCCGATAAACGCCATCTCGCCGCTGCACTCATGGCACCTGTTCTCGCGTGGCGCGGAATATCCGCAATAGTGGCACATAAAGCGGTTGTTGTACGCGTGGAATGTCAGCGGTACTGAGCAGTTTGTACATTGTCGCGTCTCTCCGCAATCACGGCAAAGCGCAACCCGGTGATAGCCCCTGCGGTTTAGAAATAGTATCGTCTGCTCCCCTGCCGCTATATTTTTCCTGATCTCCTCCGCAAGCATACTGCTTATCGTCGTGTCGTTGCCATTTCTCAGCTCGGCGCGCATATCCGCCATCTGCACTTCCGGCAATGCTTTTTGGTTGAACCGCTCGGACAATTCAAATTGCGTATACACTCCTCTTGCCGCGTTGTTCTGTGTTTCAAGCGACGGTGTCGCGCTCCCCAGCACAAGCAGCGCGGAGTGCTGGACACACCTGAATTTCGCAACGTCACGGGCATGATAGCGCGGCGAGTTCTCGGATTTATAAGTATATTCCTGTTCCTCGTCGATTATAATCATGCAGAGTTTTTCAAACGGCGCGAACACCGCCGACCGTGTCCCCACGACAATGTTTACGATCCCTTTGCGTATGGCACGCCAAGCATCACAACGCTCCGACAGCCCCAACGCGCTGTGCAGTACCGCTACATTGTCGCCGAAGTAGTTAGAAAACGTCGCTATCAACTGGGGCGTGAGCGCGATCTCCGGTACAAGCACTATCGCCTGACCATCGTCTGCGATTACGTCCTGTAAAAGTTTTATATATACTAACGTTTTACCCGAACCCGTCACGCCTTTTAGCAACACGCAACACGCCTGTCCGTGCCGTCTTAATTCTCCTATGCCGTCATAAGCGATCTCCTGCTCGGCGTTGAGGTCTATCTCCGGCACAAAAGCTGGCGGTTCGGGTATATTCAGTATTTCCTTCTCCTCAATGTAAACTATACCGTTTTTTACTAATTTCATCAATGTCGGTCGGGATGTCCCCGTAAAAAGCAATAGATCGCTGACCGGTACGTCACTGTTCATTAAAATTTTTAATATCTCCCGCTGTGCTGTCGCCGTGCGCGGCAGGGCATCCATATACGCATAGACTTCCTCGGGCGGCAACGCCAGACTCGCTATACGCTCGGTCTTGTCTTTCGAGCGGCGGTCTGACAGCGTTGTACGCTCGGCAAGCCCGAAACCTGATAGGGTATCCAGCGCCATTGGCCATTTCGCGCCGAGAACGGACTTCCACGCGTCAAGGGACACCTGTCCCTTTGACTGTACTAAAAGCTCCAACGCGCGTGTGGCGGTCTCGTCATGGGATATGAGATTATAAGAACTCTCCGGCTCGAACGGTTTTATAAGCGCCACCGTCTCCGAGAGATTAAACCACAGCCCCACGGGTAACATGGCGCGAAACGCCTCATAAACCGTGCAGTAAAAGCGGTCATTCATCCAAAAGGCGAGCCTTATAGCGTTTGGGTCAACAACAGGTTCTGTGTCAAGCGGGCGCACAACGGCTTTAAGCCCTTCTATACCGCTATTCTCAGCGATTGCCAGCACCATTGCCTCGACGCGGCGGTTGCCGCGTCCGAAAGGCACAAGAACGCGCTGTCCCGGTTCAAGGCTCATATCGCCCGGAATAATATAGTCATAGGGCTTGTCAATATGAAATATCGCGGTATCGACTGCAACACGCGCGATTGGCGTTTTAATAGTCGCTTCCAACGGCGCTTCCGGACGGCATTTGATAAGCGACCAGCCTTCCGCTCGCGATGTCCTTTATCGCAAGTGATATAGGCTTTTCACTGAGCAGCATGCCACGCTCCTCGGCTTCATCCGCTATCATACGCGCGTGCTGCGCAGCTATGTTCACAAGATAAAAACGCCCCGGTATTATTTCGGTAAGTTTTTTTACAGATGGTTCAAGCATAATTGTTCCTCCTTTTGTTCTTGTTATTTGTTATGTTAATTGTTAATTATCTCTGTTAATTCCTGTGCGGCGGTCTTGATGTTGCTGTTGGTTATCACATGGTCAAATCTGCCGATATGTTCAGAATCTCTGCGCGCGCGCTCCAGACGCTTTAAGACCAGCTCCTCGCTCTCCGTACCGCGTCCGCGCAGGCGCTTTGCAAGTTCATCCCAGTCCGGAGGCTTTATAAATACTGTAACCGCTTCGGGCATACGCTCCTTTACCTGAAGCACACCTTGAAGCTCTATGTCTAAAATGATACACTTGCCGCTCTCTATCGCGGCATTAATCGGCGGCGCAGGCGTACCGTAATAGTTGCCCGCGAACTCGGCGTACTCTAGCAGTTCACCTCTTTCAATGCCTTTCTCAAATCTCTCACGGGTAACAAACCAGTAGTTTATGCCGTCAACCTCGCCCTCTCGCGGCGGGCGTGTAGTCATCGACACCGAGAATACGCACTCTCGTTTTGACAGCCCGCTTGAAAGCATCTTTTCGATGATTGTACTTTTCCCTACGCCTGAAGGGCCGCATACAATAAGCAATAGACCTTGCATGGCATCACTCCTCTCAAAGCATTTTTCTGCAATAATTATTTCTTTCCCGAACCGCCGCACATACTGCAAGATCTTCTGCCTGAACTGCAACTACCGCATGTAACCCATCCGTAACTACCAGCCGTACTTCCATGACCCGGAACCCATACCGATTTCTGACCGGTGCCGCTGCATGTTATACATTGCCTGCTCCCGCTTCCGTGGCACGAATAGCAATTAGAAGGCTTCGGCGTAGTTGAACTGCTGCCAATGCCGGAGCTGCGGGATGAGCTTGAACTGTTGGATGAGCTCGTGTTGCCGGATGAACCCGAACTGTTAGATGAACTCGTATTGTTAGACGAGTTTGTATTGCCGGACGAACTTGAACTGCTAGATGAGCTTGAACTGTTGGACGAGCTCGAATTGCCGGATGAACTTGAATTGTTGGATGAACTTATTTTATTGGGCGGGCTTGACGGCGCGCTGTTTGAAGACGCGGCGATTGCAATAACAATTACTAAGAACGAGGCGGCGACTCCGATAAACATTCTCGTTTTCTTGCTCATTTTCACTTTTCCGGCAGTCTTCGCTTCCTTAGTAATTGTCGCTTCTCTTGTAATCATCGCTTTCTCTTTTGATTTAGCCGCTTTAGCCGCTTTGACCACTTTGGCTATTGGGATTGCTTGGACTATTGGGACTTTGGGGGTTGCCGCGGGCTTTACAGCCGCTTTGACCTCAGTTCGCATTTTTGAGCCGCACTTATTACAAAAAAGCGCAACGTCATCTAACCTGTTTCCGCATTTATTACAAAACATGATTTATCACCTCTTGATTTTATGCATTACAAATCTGACAATTTGTTCCCGCAGCTTTTGCAGAAAACGTCCTCCTCAGGGAGATACGGATTGTTGCACTCCGGGCATACCGGAGACGAATCGTCTGCGGGTAAATCGCTTTTCTCTACTTTCTCCTGTGGCGGTTCCTGCGTTTTATGACTGTTTTTTATAATAGAAATCTCTTCATCGTAACGTTGGCTTATCTCCGATATTTTTTCGTTTTTTTCCTCTGTCAGTTTTATTAATTGCTCAATGCCGTCAATATGTTGGGCAAATATCTCGCGGGGTATTTGATTTTCTATATATAAATCATGAGTGAACCTGCCTAGTTCCTCATATTTTCGAGTAATTTTACCTTGAATTTCCGCAATTTCATTTGTTATGGATTTTTGTAAGGCCAGCTTTTTGTTTTCCAGACCCATAATCGTTATGTCATTTTTGATATTATCTGTTAAAGCTGATATTTTCTTTGTAAAAATACTCACTGCAAAATCCCCTTACAATTGATTTATATTACAATTCATTTCTCAACCTTGAAAACATGGACTCTCCGCATTTCTGCCAAACAAACCCCTACTCTAAATTCTGCACCTGTTCGCGTATTTTTTCTATCTCTGCTTTCAAGTCTACGACGATACGCGAGAGTGTTGCGTCGTTACCCTTCGAGCCAATGGTGTTGACTTCGCGGTTAAGTTCTTGAATAAGAAAATCAACCTTTCTCCCCTGTGCGCCGCTTTTTTCAAGCAGCGCCCTGAGTTCTGCCAGATGGCTGCGCAGCCGTACCAGCTCCTCGTCATTTGCGACCTTATCGGCAAAGATTGCGACCTCGGTGAGTAATCGCGTCTCGTCAACCGTCATGTTCTCTAAAAACTCGCGCAGTCTTGTCTCCAGCTTGGCGTGATATTCTGTGATGACCGTCGGCGTACGCTCCTCAATCTTGACTGCAAGTGTTTCCACCGCCGCGATGCCGTCCAGAATAGACACGCAAAGGCGCGCGCCCTCGCGCGCACGCATGGTCTCAAGTTCGTCCAGCGCTGCGTTAGTCAATCGCCCTATGGCTTCCGCGACTGCTTCCGTATCCGGCTGTTCGCGCTCTGTTGAGAACACATCCGGCATTCTGGCGAGCATGTCAATACGCGGCTCGCCCGAAAGCCCCAGCTCGTCTCTCATCTCCAAAAGCGCGTTGTAATACGAACGCGCGACTGATTTATTCAACGATATTTTCATTATGTCTGCGGCTTTGGTGTCTACGGTAAGGTACGCGTCGATCTTGCCGCGGGAGAGCCGCTTGGTTATAACTGACTTAATGGCATCTTCGGCAAACGCCATCACACGCGGAACGCGCACGTTGATGTCAAGGTAGCGGTGGTTCACGGCGCGCAGTTCAAGCGTGAATTCGCAGTTAAGTTCACTCAACGCCGATCTGCCGTAACCAGTCATGCTTTTAAGCATAGAAAACTCCAATCTAAAAAATATTACATGGGCGTATTATATCAGAATATATGGATGTTGTCAAATTCGAGTTCAGCATTAAAACTATAATCAAGTCTATTTATGGGCAGTAGGGACGATTGATAATCGCCCCTTGCATTCCGTCTTGCCAACACCCGTCAAGTGTGATACAATACTTTCATTGACAGGAGGCGTGGTTTGTGGATGTCATAACCCAAATGTTTCAAGACTTATGGAAATACATCGCTTCGATAACTTGGCGCGATGTAGTGGATATGCTCATAGTAGCGTTTCTGGCTTATCAGCTCTTAAAACTCGCACACCGCTCGAACGCGATGCGCGTACTGAGAGGTATAGTTGCGGTACTGGTAATCTGGGTCGCGGCGGATTTCTTCGATTTTCATACGCTTAACTTATTGTTGACCAGCTTTATCGGAGTCGGTTTTATCGCGCTGGTCGTCGTATTCCAGCCGGAACTTAGAAAAGCGCTTGAACAGGTCGGCACGGGCAACATTAAAAAACTGATCGGGCGCGAGATGATAAGCACTTGGGAAAACGCCATAATCCAAACGGTCGAGGCGTGTAAGATGCTGTCGTGGGCGCGCGAGGGCGCGCTTATTGTGTTCGAACGTAACATACATCTCAATGATTATATCAAAACGGGCACTATTATAAACGCCGATACCACCGCGGAACTGTTACGAAATATCTTCTATCCGAAAGCACCTCTTCACGATGGCGCGGTTATTATTCAAAATGCTCGAGTCAGCGGCGCGGGCTGTATGCTGCCGCTCTCGGGTAACCAGAACTTAAACCGCGACTTGGGTATGCGGCACCGTGCCGGTATCGGCATGAGCGAACAGTCCGACGCCGTCGTCATCATCGTTTCAGAAGAGACCGGCTCGATCTCCGTCGCTACGGATGGCATGCTTAAGAGACACCTCACGTCCGAAACTCTGGAGAAACTGCTGCGTAATGAATTTATCCCGCAAGAGGAGAAGGAGCGAACGCTGTTCGACTTATTCAGGTCGCTTTTAAGAGGTAATCGACATGAGTAATAATCAAAGAAAATTCATATGGGGCATAATGGCGATATTGCTGTCGTCAATCATGTGGCTCTATGTCACCGTCATTATGGATCCCGAGGGCTCAAAAGAGATAAGAGGCATTCCCATCGAATACCTCGGAGAAGAAGTGCTTAACTCTAGAAACCTATACGTTATCGAAGATAGAACCGGCATAGTCAGGATCACTGTGAACGGACGGCGCACTGATTACAGTGCCGTCACCAACAGTAACACCCATGTGGAGGTCGATCTCTCGACGATCACCATGCCCGGTTCGTACAGACGCGCTTATGATGTGATATTTCCTGATAATGTCAGAAACTCGTTAACAGAATCTAATCGAAACCCTGTATATGTCGATCTGCTCATCGACAGGATGGAATCAAAGGTCGTCGAGGTGCGGCTTGTATCTAATATTATAACGGCCGATGGCTTTATAGCCGCCAATCAGGGTTCGGTCGAACCATACGAGGTCAGGATAAGCGGGCCCTCAACCATACTTGCCGATATTGCGTATGCCGAGGTTACGCTTAATCTCGAAGACGCCGACCAGACTATAGATTCGATCATGTCTTTCAGGCTAAAAGATATAGACGGCAACGAGATAATAGATCAACATATCACGCCGGATGTCCCAGAGGTGCGGCTCCATGTGCCAATCCATAAAAAAAAGGTCGTCGCGCTCGGCATTGATTTCCGCGATGGCGGCGGTATTACCCTTGCCGATAATATCAACTTCTCTATCAAACCCGAAACTATCACCATAAGCGGCGAAGCGGCGGTCGTCAACGGCATAAATGAGATCAAGTTGGGGCAAATAGATCTCTCAAAAGTCGAGGCAAGCGGCCCTCAGGAATTCATGATCGTCCTGCCAAACGACACTAACAGTGTCAGCGGCGAGGTGACCGCCGTAGTCACTGTAGAGATAGTGGGCGCCCGTACAACAACAGTCGTCACTTCCAACATAGAGATAATAAACGCCGCCGTCCCCGATGGTTACAGTGCCATTACGAACATGAACGAGATGTCTGTCCTGATACGCGGCCCTGAGAACTGGGTCAGTATGGTTACACCCACTAATGTCCGCGTTGCAGTCGATCTTGCGGGGCAGGAGCTCAATCCGGGGCATATGCTGTGGCCTGCGACGGTGTATATCGACGGTGTCCCCAGCTCCAGGGTCGGCGCCGTGGGTGATTACAGCGTGCCTGTAGAGATTATTGCGGCAGAGTAATGAGACAGACTGTAAATGTTGTGCGCGAATATTCACGCGGTCATATCGAGGTCGAGATGTCGCGCGCCTCGGCATGCGGGGCAGGTGCCCTGCCGGGCAATGCGTGGGGTATACCCCCCGAGCCCCCCTGCGGCGGGGATTGCGGTGTTGGCGGCGGAGTTTGTATGGCACCTAAGGAAATTATCAGGGTGCGGGCGCGCGGCGGCGAGGGTGCGAAGCCGGGCGACACCGTTGTTATTGAGAGCTGTTCGCGCCAGATACTGGGGCTGGCGGCTCTGGTATATCTGCTGCCGCTTGCACTATTTTTCGCGGGTTATGCCATAAGCGCGCTTGTCGGCGGCTTGGGGTTTATTCTCGGGCTAGGGTTGCTTGTGCCCGTGAATAAAGTTGTGGGTAATAAAGTGGTTTATAATGTTGTAGGGCTTGACGACAGTTTGTTTTCCAAATAGATAATAAGAAGTGTTTTTAGTTATGATAACAATGTTAATTGTAGATGACTCGACTTTTATGCGAGATCTTATCAAAAAGTGTACCCGCGGACTTGGCGTCGAAGTAGTCGGAGAAGCCCAAGACGGAGTAATAGGGGTGGAAAAATACAAAGAGCTTATGCCCGATATCGTCACACTGGATTTGGCTATGCCCGGAGGCAACGGCATTGACGCCTTAGCGGAAATCATGCAGCACAATCCCAAGGCTAACGTAATCATAATTACTTCAGCAGCGGGTCAGGAACACATTGTCCAAGAAGCGCTAGAATTGGGCGCAACAGGAGTTATTGACAAGACTTCCATCAAACCCGGCATCGCAAGTTACATTAATAAAATCAACTACAATAAATTTCTCGCTTATGAAAACGATGTTAATTGAAGTAACGCTCCCCCATCCCGGCGCATATAATGTGCCGAGGTGGTTTTTTTGTTTGCCGAGTTTTTTCAGGCTGCGGTGCTTGTGATCGCGGTATCCATAGACGCGTTCGCGGCGAGTTTCGGCTATGGGGTCAACAAGGTAAAAATCCCTTTTTTATCTGCTCAAGTCATAAATGTGATTTGTCACAAGCGACATTTATTCTCGATGGTTTGTTTCTAAGTCTTTCTATTTTATAGTCCACTGAGTCATCTGTAACCTTTAAAAACACTTTTATATTAACTATGTTTCTTTCATTTGTTTTATAAACCTCTATTCTGTCAAGCAGTTCGGTGATAACCCCATCATCCATCGCTTTATCAAATGACAATTCATCCTCAATTATTTTACGAAGATTTGTGATTTGCTGTTCAAAATCTCTATTCTGTTCTTCCTGACGTTCGTATTCCGCAATCTTAACATACAATGACTCAATCTCAATATTAAACTTATTGTTACGAGATTCAAATTCATCATCTGTTATTTTTCCCTTGACGCTCAAATCCAGCAACTTGTTCTTCATCTTCACAAGCTCATTAATTTTTACTTTTAGTTTCCCTATATCCTCTCTAATAGACGAACTCATATTAATATAAGAATATGTTTTAATTATATCATTAATAATATGTTCTCTTTCCTTAAAAACTGTCTCCAGTATATGGCACATAATATCATCAAGTTCTTTTGTATATATAGTGGGGCTTGTACAACTGACAGTGCCTATACCGTGATAACGTTTGCATCTCCATGCACTTTTTGAACCATAACTCCCTTTATGTTCAGTGTGATGATACGGAGTATTATGCTCCACGCAAATAATTTTACCGCTATAAGAATACCTGTTTTGGTAGCTTGTTCTATTATCACTTAACATTTTTTTACTGCGCTCTTTTAATATCTTATTGGCTTTATCCCATATCTCCTCGCTTACAATCGGCGGAACTACATCTTCATCTTTATACATAACCCATTCAGAAGACTGCATAACTCTTTTATCCTCTTTACGATAATCAATCTTATGTGTCTTATTGCCACAATAATAACCTTTGTATTTAGGGTTGGTTATCATATTTTTTAATGCGCTGCAAGAAAACACATTACCATTACTATTCTTGTAACCGTTTTCATCAAGCCAAGAGGCAATTGCCCTAAACCCCTTGTTCTCATTAGCATATAAATCGAATACGTGTCTAACTATCTCCGCTTCTTCTTCAACAATAAGAAGTCTGCCACTATCTTTTTTATAGCCCCATATACTATTGTTACCAAGAACTACGCCATTTTCAATAGCTCGCTTAAACCCAAATTTAACCCGTTCAGAAATTCTTCTTACTTCATCTTGTGCTATACTTGACATTATTGTAAGCCTAAGCTCGCTATCAGAGTAAAGGGTGTTTATATTATCTGACTGAAACAGAACGCCAACACCAGCCAATAACAGCTCTTGTGTATATATAATACTATCTAAAGTATTCCTGCTGAACCGGCTTATCTCTTTAGTTATTATAAAATCAAATTTATGCAGTTTTGCGTCATCAATCATCTTCAAAAATGATTCCCTTTTTTGAACACTCGTACCGCTTAACCCTTCGTCAATATAACCGTCCACAAAGGTCCAATTAGGGTTATTCTTTATAAAGTCACTGTAATATTTCACCTGAGCGGACAGAGAATGCAGTTGTTCTTCTTTATCCGTGCTAACCCTTGCATAGTAAGTAACGCGCATAGGTATATCGTAAATGCTTTTACCAGTATTCAATTGGTTACGAATATCAAATAAGTCCATCTTATTTAACTCCTTTGTCTCTTTTGCTGCATATTATCATATAATATGAAGACCGTCAAGATTCAAGGAATTTTTGTTTTGCCTTAATAAACATTTCTTCTGTTATAAGATTTCTTTCATATAATTTTTTATTAATATGTAATTTTAACTCAATTTCCAATTTTATCATAACTTCTGATTTTAATATCATTATAAAATCACCTCTTGTTGATAATACTAAATTTATTATCATTTATCTGTATTTATGCTCCCTATTACAGATAGCATCTCATTCACCTCGACTTCGTATGTTGACGCACTTCTCTTCCCTGCCGCCGTATCTCCCCGCCTCGCAAGGCGGGGTTCGTGACGCCCCGAAAAGTGCCACAGGGTTTTCCCTGTGTGCAAGCCCAACGCCTTTAGGCGTTGCGGCTGCCTTTTTGTGGGCGTCAAAACTCTTATTGTCACACGTTACAAATTCAGATGTCATTGAAACGCGCTTGTAATAACGGTTTTAGCTCGATATTTTAATGTTTCGCCAGATTATCTTTTGGGCGCAATTGACTAACAGGTGCCATGCTATAATGACGAGCTATTTCTACGGCTACCGGAGAACATAACAGACGAAGAGCGGACAATGTTGATAGACTTTTGGGAGTTTATGCTATATAGGCGCAATAGACATATTTCCACAGAGCCACCCCCGATAGAGTCAATAGCTATACTCGAAGAGTATAGCTATACTCGAATTCGATATCGATAAATGCTATATTTTATAGCAGTCAGCTCAATAAATACGATAAATGTTAAACTTTTTGCTCAATAACCCATTGACAAACTTTGACATATTATGTAAACTATATCAGTGGGGACGAAGTGCAATATCAGATGAGACGTTGCATAATCTTGTATGGGTACATTATAGATTTTTTTGTTCTTGATAACACGTTCATACTGCGGGATAAGAAATTATGTGTAAATAAATTTACCATACATATTTCCCATATGATGTAAAACGTAAAGAAGAAAGGAGGTTGATTAACATGAAAAAGACTACTACTGCGCTGATGACTCTGCTCATTATACTTAGCTTATTGCTCTGCTCATGTGCACCTGGTCTCCCGTACAGAGTATGGGAGAGCTGGGATGAAATGAAAGAAACATTGGGCGACCACTATTTGTACCCTACATATCTGCCGGAGTTTACAAAAACACGGAGTGTAATCCTTGTATCTAACTATAACTATTACCCCTTGATACCTTGGGCGATAGGCGTAAGCGGCGACAAGCAATACTTTGGTTATTGGTCAGATTACTGGGGAGAGTATATTTCAGATGGTTTAAGCACGGATACATTCCGATTCAATGCCTGTGATTATGAAAGAGTGAGAGAAAGAACAGATGAAACATCCATGTCATTTTCAGCTGAGCCATTTGTTCATCGTTATGACTATGAAGTCTTTAATGAGATAACGGAAACTTTGGATGGTATTGACATAATGTTTGTAACAAAATACGTTAACCCTATGGAACATAGGGACATAGCAACTGATATACCTATGTCAAATAGAAGATCGGTTTTCATTGATTTCAAACTCGACGGCATTTCGTATTCGGCTGTTATTACCCAATATGATATTGAAGAAAAATATGCCGATGATGAGCCAAGGGAAGAACTGCTAAAGGTTGCTAAATCTATTATTGAACAAACGGAGGTTGATTAACATGAAAAAGACTACTACTGCGCTGATGACTCTGCTCATTATACTTAGCTTATTGCTCTGCTCATGTGCATCTGGTCTCCCGTATAGAGTATGGGAGAGCTGGGATGAAATGAAAGAAACATTGGGCGACCACTATCTGTATCCGACATATCTGCCGGAGTTTATAGATGAACAGAGTGTACATCTTGAATCTTGGTATAATTTTTACCCCATAAATCCCGACGGCTCTTATATACCTTATAATCCAACCCAGGATAATGAAGCTATGTTCTATGGTTATTGGGCAATGTGTTGGGTAGATAGTACCGACCCATATTCGCTCAGATTCAATGCTTGTGATTATGAAATAAAGAGAGACAAAACAAGCATCTCGTTTATAAACAGCCCCAATATCGTAGGTAACTATGACGAAATATTATACGAGACGACGGAACTTATAAGTAACATTGCCGTTGAAATTGTCACAAAATATGCCGGATCAAGGGAGTCATCAGTTGGTTATATTGTGCCTAATAAAAGGACTGTTTTTATTGATTTCGAGTTTAACAGCATTGTATATTCAGCGATTATAACACAACGCGATGTTACTAACAAATATGCAGATGATGAACATCGAGATGAATTGTTAAAGATAGCCAAATCCATTATTAAACAAGGAGATGAATAATATGAAAAAGAAAGTAACTATATTAGTTGGCTCACTCTGTTTTATATTGATTATTTTTAGCATATATCGTTACTTCTCTCCCCCTATTTCGAATATAAAGAAACACTTGGGAAACCCTGATAAAATTATTAACATCACTATTACAAATAAAGATACAGATACTACCATTATCTTATCTGATCCGGCGTCAATTTCATTATTTTGCAACACAATCAATGAGTTGACATTTAATAAAATTGAACCTATAAAGTTTTCATCATACTCAAATGAAGCCAAATATTATATAGCGATTACTACTAATACTGATCATTTTATACAAACACATTTGCCAAGAGGACGTCTTTTCCGAGGATTAAAAGATAAAGGTATTATTTCTCCTGATTTTGAAGTAAAAGATATATTACCCTTTGATGAGTGGTTTGAAAACAATTTGGTAATAGGAGATGAATAACATGAAAAAGACTGTAATCGCACTGACGGTTTTGATTTGCTCATTATGTGTTACGGCTTACGCCAATGCCTTGGATTCTGAGATCAACGATTTTGAAATAGAGTCTTTCGCCTCAATGTTGGAAACCAATAAGGAAAACATTACTGTTGAAGTTCTTTACGATTTGAATGATAGCCCCGTGTTTTTGCTTGCCAGTATAACACCATATGGTTATGCCATAATGTTCAGGGAAGCTCTTGCCATAAGTGAGATGTCAATTGCTGAAGGAGTGACCAGTCCATATAGTTCGCTGTCAGGCAAAAAATACTATGCGGGGCCTATGTTTTACATCGTTATGAACAACGGCATATATACAGATGTAATATCGGGCAAGACACTAGACAGAAATACTATCCTACGTGCCGGACAAGTCACCGACAACGCCCTAGATAAGTTGGTACATAGCCAAAGCGCCCCGCAAGTTCGTAGCATACCGAGAGATAGAGAAAGAATAATAAAAAACGCGGATGTTATAAGAGATATGGGCTTTGGTGTTAATGTAGATGGTACATGCGGTCAGCTCGCTGCGGCTATACTTCTCACTTACTATGCAGTAGTTGAAGATAAGCCTTATGTACCAAAAAGTCTATTGGATCCAATACATCCCAATAATCCAAACATCGATAAAAGACATGATGGTCTTCATCAAGAGATGATAAGACGTTGCAGACCTTTTTTAAAAGGCTCTGTGCCATGGACGGTGGCGAACGGAATTAACGCTTACATAAAAGCCGACAAAAATCGCAGGGAGTTGTTGGTATCCGCTTCGTGGAATGTATTATTTAGCAATTACATGGCAGTAGCTTCGATAGATAGAGATAGACCCTGTATAATATTCACTGAACCCGGTTTATTCGGTCTGCAAGGTTACGGCAAACACGCCATGGTTGCGTACGGTTATAGAGATATAGGAGGACATTCCGGGTATATAGTTCATACAGGTTGGCATAGCCAAGGGGCAGGAGTATTTATACAGCAGTCATGGGTCATAGGCAGTACGCGAATAGAATCCGGCCCGACTCAGAATCTTGAAAGCGGCAAAGCAGTTGCCCTAAGAACTTTTGTCAATGCGGCGAGAAATAAAGATGATAACGAATGGACAAGCGGCAGCCCTTCTATCGCGACAGTGGACGCTAACGGCAGAGTAAGAGCTATATCAGAGGGGCGTGTGATAATAACGCATCGGAACAAGGTTTTAGAACAAACCTCGGAATTTGAATTTGACTGTTTTATTCCGGTGAGGAGAATAAGGATCACGAAACCAACCAGAGAGGAATTATCGCAGTTGTCAATAGATGTCGGCGGCTCGTACGGTGGGACAATACTGCTCAATACCACGATAACGCCGGATGACGCAACGGATAAAACACTCGTCTGGGAATCCTCAGATGGAAGTATCTTATCTGTTCGAGAGATCAGTAACATGGGACAGGTTACCGCAGTTGGATTTGGCAGAGCCAGAATTACGGCAAGAGATTCAACAGGAAGAAGAAGAGCGGCAATAACATTTAACGTCAGATACAACCCTGAGGGCATAACGCTTAATGAAACCGAAAGAACACTCGCTGTCAACAGAACATTCACCCCAAGGGCCACGTTGACTCCGACTCAAGGCATCGACCCCAACGCGAGAAAGAATTTAACATGGAGTTCGTCTGATGAAAAAGTCGCCACAGTTGAAGCTAACGGTAGGATTAAGGCCATATCGGAAGGTACAGCAACTATAACTGTCACGACACAAAATGGAAAAACCGCGTCAGTGGTGATTACGGTAACGAGATAAATGGACTGCGGCACTGATATTTAGCATTCACAATATACTTATGTATGTTTAGCATAGTGCTGACTGACGTTTATCAAGGGGGTTTTTCAAACAATATAAAATATTTGTATAGTCAATGACTGCTTTTGTGATACGATAATTTTATACAAAACACCCTGTAAGGCTTGATAACCTTGCAGGGTGTTCAGCTATTCAGCTCGTTATATTATTACTCACAATTGCTAAACAACAATCGCATAGCAACTTACTAGCGAGCTTATCGGTGTCTGTAATCCTGAGGATCATAATTGGTCTATTCAACCGTCGAGCAGACCATCGTTCTCAAAAAACCGACCCGCCGTGTCTAGCTCTCTCAGTGCCGCCACGATTCTTTTACCCCGTTTGATGTTGGCAATATAAAAGGGTACGGCACCGATCTTTGCTGTCAGCTCTTTGGACAGAGATTTCATCATCCTATAGTATCTAATTCTATGCCCGATAATTGTGGCTATTTTTTGATCTTCATGTTTTTCTCCGCTAAATATATTCGCTTTACATAGTTCATGTCAGGGTTTTAAGGAGATGCTTCGCTACCTTTTCTCGCAGCACATTCGTTTGAATTGGCTTAACAATAAAGTCGCAAGCTCCGAGTCCGGCGGCTTTTACCATATTGTCAGGCGTTCCGTCTGCTGTAATAAAAATTATTGGCGTTTCTTTATGCTCCGGAATTTTCCGTATGATTGGAACAAGATCAAATCCGCTTATCCCAGGCATTTTATGATCCAATAGGAATAAATCGGGTTTGATACCCCGCAAAAAATTATCTAATTCAAGCGGGTTTGTCAGCATATATACATTGTATTGGTCGCGCAATGCGGATTGTATTGTTCTTAACATAATGGAAACATCGTCAATTGCAAGGATGCATGGTTTATTGGAATCCTCCTCACCTATGAGCAGCTCCTTAAAAGGATTCTTTTCCTTGTTGAGATTGAATACTCCTTCGATTGATTCAATTAGCAAAGAAGCGGTAAAAGGCTTATTTACATAGGCAGCCGCGCCGAGGTTCAGGCCCTTGAAAACACTGTCTTTGTCGTTTTGAGCTGTTAGAAAAATGACCGGTATTTTGGCATAGCGAACATCGGCCTTTAGCTTTTGGATGGCTTCAAAGCCATCAACGCCCGGCATGTTGACGTCCAGCAAGATTAAGTCAGGCTCTACCCTTATAAGCAAATCAAACAGTTTGTCAGCGGATTGTACGGGATAAACCTCATACCGATGTTTGAGCCGGTCTTTCAACGACAGCAAGCTATGATTGACATCATCAACATAAATGATTTTCCTGCGAATTTCTTTCATGCTCGTACCTCCTATAAATCCGACGCGGAGAGTTTTTCAACAATCTGTGTGAGGTTCATCATATCTACGCTCTCCCGCAGCCAAGCCGTAAGCCCTCCATCTTTATCGTATTGATAATGTTCAATTTCCTCCATGGCCGCATCCACCCCGTCCATGTCATAACGCTGACAAGCGGCGCAAAGCTTTAACAGCACTTCGTCGTCCGGTTTATCCTTTTGGGGTTTAGGATTTTCGGCATCAATGGCTGTGAGCATATCAGCAATATCGTTAATAAATATTCGTACAGTTTCCATAAACGGCGGATTATGCCTTCTTATGTAGGAGTAATCATTATTTTTCGCCGCATTCTCAAGCTGTTCTGCGTATTTTCCGATTTGATCGGCAAAGATATCATAACTTGCCCCCTTGATACCGTGAACTATAATTGTATAGTCATCAAGTTTATCTTTGCTGACATTATCTATTACCTCGAGCATGTGGCTTACGCTTGCCGCATATGAACGCAGGACTTTCATATATACGGCTTCATCGCCTTCATACCGCTCAAGTCCCCTGGTTATATCCAACCCAGCTATTCTTCTGTCAATCAAACGCGTTCCGGTTTGGCCGCATGTCAAAAGTTCCGCATCGGAAAGAGCCAATACAGACCGGGAGGATAAACCAGCCGCATACTCTGACACCATGCGCTCAGCTTCTTCAAACTCAGTACGAAGGACATGCTCTTTGACTTTGTCGAGGATCGTCCTTGTCTCCTTTGAACAATTTATTATCCCAGCCAGAACATCCAAAGAACTTTTTCTGTTATAATCAGCGCACATTTTCCCAACAGCAAACAACTTATCACGCAAGCTCTCGATATCTTCGTCCATGCCGTCTGCATCTGTATCTGTACCATGTTCCTGCTCGAGTTTGTCAAGCAATGTACGCAATTCCTTCAAAAATTCGGAAGCGCCCAGTTTTATAAGACCAAAATCTCGCTCGCGTCCACCTTGCTCCAACTTGTACGCAAAATTGGAAAGTTCGCTTTCACCGATACTTCCGAGTACACTTTTCATGCCATGGACGGCGATGATATACTTCCGTAAATCTTCCTCATTTTCAAACCATACGGCATTTTGGCTTAATTCATCCAACACAGCCACAGCTTTGCGAGTATCCCTAATAAATGATTCCAGCAACAATAAATCCACCTTAGGCTGAATGTCAGCGCCGCCGTCTGTCTCCCCGGCGTTCTTTTGCAAGCGGGTAGCCTCAATGACTCCAGGTGGCTGCTTGTCGCGTATGTATTTATTCAGGACAGAGTCTAACTGAGCTACGTCTATCGGCTTGGAAATAAACGCATCGAAACCGCTGGCTAAAAATATGTCAGACTGACCTGCCACCGCATTAGCCGTCAATGCGACGATTGGGCCGGTATACCCTAAACCGCGCAGATGCGTTGTCGCTCCTATACCGTCCATTTCCGGCATCATGTGATCCATAAAAACAATGTCATATACCTTGCCGCTTTTGATTATTTCTATGGCTTCGCGTCCGTTCATGGCGGTCTCGATCCGCAGCTTGTAAGGCCTCATAAGTCTTACGGCGACAAACAGGTTTGTTTCCACATCATCGACAATTAAGACGCTTCCGTATGGCATCGGCTCACGTACGAATTTGATTTTTTCTCTGTGTGAAAAACCGTTCTGACGGAACTGTTGTAATTTCTCCGCCACTTCTATGCCCAGCACATCGGTGTCTATCATACCTTGCGGTAGCCGGACCGTAACCAATGTACCTTTTCCCGGCTCACTTTCCACATGAATCTCACCATTCATAAGGTTTATCAATCGTTGCGTAATGGATAAACCTAACCCCGTACCTTCGACGGTACGGTTGGTTCCTTCATCGAAACGGGTATACTCGTCAAACAGTTTTTCCAATTGCTTTTTGTTCATACCGCGGCCTGTATCCTGTACGCTTATTATGAGTGTAACGCTTTCCGCCTCTGATTCGCTGATTATTGACAGCGTTACCTTGCCGGTATCAGTATATTTGAACGCATTAGAAAGTAAATTAGTCAGAATCTGCTTGATACGAAGTTCGTCGCCGATAAGTTTTGCGGGAATGCTTTCATCGACATGAAGATCAAATTTAATAGGTTTACTGCTGATTCTCATCATGTTTAAATGAACGGAATCGTTAATTAAGCTTGCTACGCTGTATTGGGCCGGAATGATATCCAGTTTGCCCGCTTCAATTTTAGAAAAATCCAGTAGGTCGTTGATAATACCGAGGAGCATATCGCACGAAGTATAAATCTTATCTAGTCCTTCCGACATCTCATCAGGCGACACATTTTCGTTTTGCATCAGGATATCGGTAATGCCCATAATGGCATTCATCGGTGTGCGTATCTCATGGCTCATGTTAGCCAAAAAGGATGATTTAGATTGATTTGCGGCTTCGGCAACTTCAGCGCAGGTTTCAGCGGCCTCGACCGCGCTTTTCAAATCTCGCTGCAAGTTAATGATTTGAATTTGAAGCCGAACCCTATGTTTTACAATCATAGCATCAAAGGGTTTGCGTATGTAGTCAACGGCACCGATCGATAACCCTTCGCGCTCGCTTTCTCTGTCGCTGACTCCCGTTATGAAGATGACGGGGATATCCTTGGTTTTGTCAGATCTTTTTAGCTCGGCAATAACATCGAAGCCGCTCATATCGGGCATGATAACATCCAGCAATATGAGATCAGGCACAGCCTCGTCCGCTTTTTCCAAGGCGGACGCCCCATCTTTGACCGCATAAATCTTGTACTCCTGCCTTAATATGCTGGATAATTCCAGAAGATTTGATGTATCGTCATCAACGATAAGAATGCTATTCATTTTTCTCATGTCTATCCCCCAAATCCTTTTGAGACAACTTATCTCGTGCTGCCATTATCTGGTCATTTATTTCGTAAAAAACTCCGGCGATGAGCGGGTCGAAATGTTTCTCCGAATCCTCCATGATAATACTGACCGCTTTTTCATGAGTAAACGCCTTTTTGTAAGGCCGTTCGGAAACAAGGGCATCATATACATCAATAACAGCCATAATGCGCCCTTGAAGCGGGATGGCTGTGTCATTCAAACCGTAAGGATACCCGGTGCCGTCCCATTTTTCATGATGGTAAGCTGCGAATAATTTAGCGTTATGTAAAAAATCCGCGTCTCCTGTTCGTGACATCATGTGCTCAATGATTCGCTCGCCCGCCGTTGGATGCTCTTTTATGACAGCGAATTCTTCGTCGGTCAGCTTGCCTGGTTTATTCAAAATAGAATCGGGTATAGCGATTTTACCTAAATCGTGCAGCCGCGCTGATGAAACGACAGAATCTAAATCCCATCCTCGCATTTCATCGCTATACACCCCCCGCGTCAACATGGCGTCAATTAATATTTGAATATATACCGATGTCCGGTCGATGTGCCCTCCAGTATTTGAATCTCGGTTTTCAACAATATCAGCCAATGTAAACACGATGCCGTTTTTTAAGCGTTCAAGTTGTCCTGTTCGCTGAATAAGCTGCTCCGTGCGCCTGGCAAGCTGTCCCGTGCGCTCAGTGAGCTGCGTGGTACGCTCACGAACCAACTCGTCTATATGTAGATGGTTCTTAATGCGGTTTAAAAGCACTGGTATTGAAAATGGCTTCATCATGAAATCCACTGCACCCAATTTAATACCGTAGGCCTCGCTCTCGGCGTCGGACAGTCCGGTTAGGAATATGACAGGAATATCCGCATGCGCATCACTTGTTTTAAGTTTTTTCATCGCGTCAAAACCGCTCATCTCCGGCATTTGAATGTCTAATAAAATTAAATCGGGCCTAAACTTCTCCATAGCCTTGAACATTTTTTCGGCGGAAGATAATGCTATTACCCGGTATTGATTTAACAACGCTTCTTCCGCCATGGTAAGATTTGTATCGTTATCATCAACTACGAAAATAATTTTCAGCTCAACTTTACTATCTTCGCATGTCTTCTTCTCATATAGCATTTCAAAACAACAAACCCTGTTTCGTCCCTTGTTTTTGGCTTCATAAAGCGCCATATCTGCTCTTGATATAAATTCGTCTATCGTACCGTCATGTTCTGACGCCCGTGTGTTGACGCCGACGCTTACGGTTATATTTGTTGCCGCTCCATTTGGAGCGGGTATTTCCACAGTTTCGATTATTTTGCGTATTTGCTCCGCAATATCGAGGGCACCGTTTGAATCCGTATTGCACAGAAGCATAACGAACTCTTCGCCACCCCAACGCGCGGCAAAATCGCTTGGGTGCTTGAGAGCCCCTGAAAAAACATTTGCAGCTGCCTGTAATATGGCATCACCCTGTTGATGCCCATAAGTGTCGTTATATTTTTTGAAATTATCAATGTCCACAACCAAAATACTGAGCGGCGTTTGCTCCCGCGATGCCCTTTTCCATTCCTCGTTTATCCGCAGTTCAAAACTGCGTCTGTTGGGCAGACCCGTTAACTGGTCGCTCATACTAAGATGCTCTATCTTTCTTAGCTGATTAAGTAACTGTATTTGCTGACGGACTCTGAGCTTGACAATCGTATCGTTTAAGGGCTTACATATATAATCTACGGCGCCAGCAGCCAAACCTTTGATTTCATCATCGCTATTGGTAGCTCCTGTTATGAAGATGACGGGAATATCTTTAGTCTTTTCAGACCTTCTTAGTTCGGAAAGAACGTCGAAACCGCTCATATCGGGCATGACAACATCTAACAATATAAGATCAGGCAAAAACTCGTTAGCTTTTTCAAAAGCGCTAGTCCCGTCTTTAACCGCATAAATCATATATTCTGATTTTAGTATACTGGCCAGCTCCATAAGATTTAATGTATCGTCATCCACAATAAGAACACTGTTCTTTCTTTTCATTTTACAAGTCACCTCATCGTTTGTTCATCAGTAAAGCAAGCGTCCCCATTGCAGACTTAAAATCAAAATTTTCCATCTGCCGTATCAGTTCCTCACTTCCTGGTATCAGCCGAAGATCATTGATAAGCGACAGACATTCAGGGTCACTATCCTTTAGTATAGGTTCTAACTCCCCCAACAGCTTACGCGCAGCCGAACCCTCCAATGGCTTTAATGCCGCCGCAGGCAGATTTGTCTCGTAAACCATCGGTGCAAGCTCCGTAATCGCCGCGTTTAGTTCATTATCGAGAGCCTTCATCTGCTGCGGAGTAACGAGGTTCTTTCCATCTTTTAAACTGTTTTCCACTGCCTCGGCTGCTTGCTGTAAAAGCGTTTTGCTCAACTGGCCGGCATTGCTCTTTAAGGTATGCGCCAATCTATACGCTAGCATAATGTCACCCGTTTTTATGGCGTCTGTTATCTCGCTAAAGGTCCTGCGGTGAATTTCAACAAATCTGCAGATCAGCTTTTGCCGCAATCCATTGCTATCCTGTTCGCGTTCAGCTTTATTCTCGGTTTGCCAAGCTACAGGTTCAAAATAATTCATCAAACAATGCCACAATTCCTGAGAAGTAAATGGCTTGCCCACGCAGTCGTTCATGCCGATCCTCATATAGTTCTCCACATCATCTGGCATGATATTTGCTGTCATGGCCGCAATCGGTATTCCCAAGCCAAGAGCCATAATCTCCTCAGCCGCTTCGAGGCCGCTCATAACAGGCATGTGTATGTCCATAAAGATTAAATCAAATTGCTTCTCTCCAGTTTGCATACGGCTCCGCACCATATCGAAGCCTACCTTGCCGTTTTCAGCCACGACGGTTTTCAAGCCCACTTTGGCTAAGTATTCGCAAGCTACTTGCTGATTCATGGTGTTGTCCTCGCATATCAGGATTTCACCCTTGAATATAGGCTTCTTTTTCCCGTCGAGTACTACTTTGTCTTTTAATGTATTTTTGTCTTCATTAAACGTATCGAAAGTTAGCTCAAAACTGAAAGTGCTGCCGATTCCGGGTGTGCTTTCCACCGAAATACTGCCGCCCATCATCTCAAT
>Ga0123353_10000575_pt1 | contig 44942 bp, 30 predicted proteins | sample TergutLab28metaG_3_FD_92763 | JGI IMG/M metagenome (GOLD analysis project Ga0123353, IMG submission 92763) | Labiotermes labralis P3 segment gut microbial communities from Petit-Saut dam, French Guiana - Lab288 P3 | ecosystem: Host-associated > Arthropoda: Insects > Digestive system > Gut ... | reverse complement strand
TGCTCCTGCGTTCCTTCGCCGGCCTGATACGCCTCAATCGCCCGCTGCCGAGTGCCTTCCGTAGCTATGTCCATGGTGAAGATTCTATCGACAAAGTGACAACTCAAACTTGAATTGCTCTAGTGGTGTTTCCGACGTGAATGTCGTGAGTTCAAGTCTCACGCTGTAACTGAAGTGGGAGACGTTTCTTACGAGCGTGTCGCAAGCCGTGTCACAAGTTTGTCACAAGTTACGTTGTAGGTTTGTCGTTGGTCGGCAGGGTGTAAACCCGGCGGTTTGTCGCGCCTTGAACCACCAGCAGGCCGGTCTTCACCAGTGCCCGAAGGTCACGTTGCAGGGATCGACGATCCGTGTCGGGATACATGGTTACGAAATCCTGGACGGTCAACGTGCCATGTTCCATCACATGGCCGAGTGCCTTGGCCTGGCGGTCGGACAGGTTGTGTTGTTTGGCCAGTGCGTCGGTTCGGATTGCGCGTTCGCTGCGGTCTCGCACTTCCATGAGTTGAACGGAAAGGCCCTCGATGAAGTAGTCCAGCCAGCCGGTCAAGTCCATGCCGCACTCGCGTACCGACTGGATGGCCGTATAAAAGGCTACCCGGTCGCGGTCGTAATACTCGCTGATCGTGAACAGTCGTTTGAAATCGTAGCCGGCGCGGTATAGGCAGAGCGTCGAGAGCAGCCGTGACGTTCGGCCGTTGCCGTCGACGAACGGGTGAATGTGGACCAGTTGGAATTGCGCGATGCCCGCCACCAGCACCGGGTGGACGTCGCCCGGTTCGTTCAGCCAGGCGACCAGTTCGGTCATCATCGGGGGCACGTCGCCGGGGGGCGGCGGCGTGTAGACGACCTTGCCGGTTTCGCCGTTCACCACGTAGTTTTGGACGCGGCGGTATTGGCCCGGTGCCCCCTCGCCGCCACGCACACCGATGACCAGGCGGCGGTGAATCTCCCGGATCAGTCCCTCGGTGATCGGTGAGCCACTGTCGAGATAGTCGGACACGAGATTAAAAGCGTCGCGGTAGTTGAGCAGCTCGCGCGCGTCGTCGGGGTCGGCGCTGGGGACCTCCTCGCCAGCCAGCAGGCGCTCGGCTTCGTCCAGCGTCAGGCGCGTGCCCTCGATGCGGGTCGTGTGGTAGGCTTCCAAAAGCAAGGCCCGCTGCCCCATCGCCTGCACCCAGTCCTCCGAAAGCGTGGCCGCCTCCAGAAAACCCCGCGCCCGCTCGATGCGCGTTAACGCAGCCGTCGCGGCGTTGGTGATCTGAAATGTCGAGGCGAACACGTCCATACAAACATCTCCATCTGGTTGACGGGAATTATAACAAGCCACGCCGCGGAGCGTGGCAGGAATCGCGAAAAACGCACTCGCGACAACCCGCCACGCCCGCGGTGAATCGTGAACGGAAAGCGTCACGCCGCCGCCGGGGGTGTGGCGGTGCCGGGGTTGGTTGGCGGTTTCACGTTCGGTTCGCGGTTGGGTTGGCGAGGAAGTTCGGCAGTGCGTTGACGGCTCCGGCGATGTCGAGCAGGACCGGGTCGGTGTAGAGGTTCATGGTAAGTTCGATTCGGCTGTGGCGCATAACGGCCATTTTCGGAAGAGGCAGCCGAAGGCTCACCAACTGATCTGGATGCCGACTTGCCCGCCGACGCTTTGGCTGGATTGGCTAATGCCGATGTTGTAGTCGACGGTGCCGAAGAGGCTGACGTTCTTTGTGAGCGGAACGGAGACCCCCAGCACCGCTTGGGCCCATGTGCCGCCCATGCGTGCGGAGACGACGGTGGGGTTGGAGCCATCGAGAGCTCTGAAGGTGGTTTGGGCGTCGCTGCCGAATTGGTGCCAAAGGTTGGCTTCGGCCCATGTGGACACGCCGGATGACCAGGTCTTCGAGACGCGGTCGCCAACGCGGCCGTAGAAGGCATTCGTTGCCCCGTAGTGAATACGGCCGAATTGGTCGGAGCCGTCTTGAATATCTGTGTACTGATAAATGACCTGCGCCTGCGGAATCATGCTCCATTTCTTGTTGCCTTCGCCGAACTCGATGGCGTAGCCCGTTTCCGCCGACGCCGTCAGGCCCCAGCCGTAGGTGGAGAATTTTTCACCGTGGGCGGAATGGGAACGGATGTCGGCGTACCAATCGCCTTGCAGAACGAGGTCGGTATACCAGCCGCTGGGGTCGTAATGCGTCCAGTATCCGGCGAAGTTCAGGGTGTCCATGTCGACGTTGCCAGCGAAATCGCCAACGACGTCTTTCACGCGGCTATGCAGGTTGGAATAGCCGAGGTAAAGGCCGAGGATGTCCTTCTCGCCACGGAAGAGGTCTACGCCGAGTTGTGTTCCGGTGTAGGTAAACGTATAGGCCGGTCCGTTTCTACCGAAGCCGAAGTTTCCGTTGCCGCTCCCTCCGCCGTTGCGGCCGGTTTCGCCGAAGACGCGACCCCAGAGCATATCGTCGTGCTTCGAGCGGCGTGCCGGTTGTGTCTCGGGTTGCGTGCCGGTCTGCCAGGCGACGTTGTCGCGACCCATGCCATAGCCATAGTAGTTACCGGTGCGGGTGAAGAGTGTGCCCACCATCACGCGTCCCATTTGAGGCGCCAGCGCCGGAACGACCACAATGCCTGGCACTTCGGAGCGTACGCCGCCCCCGGACCGCAAAAACCAATCGTCGCTGTCCGCATCGTCGTCGACACCGCCGCGGTACAGGGTGTATTCGAACGCGCCGGCTTTGACCTGATTCTTCAAGGCAAAGGCATCGAGGTCTGTTGTTCCGCCGTTGTCGGTGCCAACGAGGAGAATGCCGTTGCCTTGGGTTTGCGCGCCCAGGCCCTTGGCGTTGACAATGTCCAGGAAGGTGCTTCCTGACGCGTTACCGCCGTCGATGATGAGGCGGTCTGTAGGCGAAGCGTCATCACCGAGTTTGGTGTTCATGACGATGGTGCCGCCGACGCCGACGTAGTCGCCGTGAACGGTGAGGGTCGTGCCGGGCGCGGTGTCGGTGCCCATGGTAATCAAGCCGGCGTTTGTGAGGCTGCCCGTGTGCTGGCTGTGGCCGCGCAGATCCATCGTGCCGGGAACGTCGATGACATAGTCGGAATTCCGGCTGAAGACGTTTTCCGCACCCGCGGCGAGCGTTCCGCCGTAGAGAATGGCGGCACCAGTGTAGTCGCTTCCGACGCCTGTGAGGACAGTCGTGCCGGAGTAGACGTTCACGGCACTGTGGTCAGCCGCGCCGCCATGAATCACCGACGCAAAGGTGTAATCGCCGCTGGTGTCCGTATGATTGAACACGATGCGTCCAAAGCCGTCGCCGAACATCACGGTGGGCGCATCGAACGTGCCCGGCGCCGACGCAGCGTCACCGGCCGAAGCACCAATGTTCAGTACACCCATACTGTCAGCTTGACTGGCGATGATCGTTGCATTGTCCGCCGTAACAACACTACCGTTGCGGATGGTCAACTCGCCTGCCCCGCCGTATCCGACAAAGAGGTAGTCGGTATTGGTCCACGTGGAGCCTACGCCATCGACCGTGACCGTGCCCGCACCGGCATCATAGGAAATGACACCCGAGATGCTGCTGACCTTGCCGCCGTTGGTGACGGCCAGTTCGCCCGATCCGTAGGTTCCGACATAGAGCGAACCGCTATTCTCCCATGTGGAGTCGGGGCCGTCGACCAACACTCCGCCGACGGCGTCATAATCGTAGCCGATGTAGCCGGTGGTATTGGAGACGGTGCCGCCGCTCGCGATATTCAGCGCGCCGGTGCCGCCCTCGCCGACAGCGAGGTAGCCGGTATTGGTCCATTTCGCATCTGTCCCGCTGACGTTGACCAGGCCGGTGGAACCCCACCATTCGGCAATCGTGCCATGGGTATTGGATACGGCGCCTCCGTCGGTGATGGTCAACGTGCCATCGCCCAATTTACCGACAGTCAGTGTGCCGGAATTGATCCATGTCGAGTCTTTTCCGTCGACCCAGACCACGCCGGTGGAATCGTTATTCTTCGCAATGTGGCCGTCGGTATTGGACACGGCGCCGCCGTTCGTAATGATCAGCGCACCGTCGCCCGAAGTGCCAATCGTCAGGGTGTTGGAATTGGTCCACGTGGAACCTTTTCCGTCAACCGTGACGAGGCCTTGACCTCGCAGGCCGGTGAGACTTGACACTTGGTTGCCGATGTTGCCGTTGTTGCTGAACACCGCGCCGCCGTTGATAATATTCACCGTGCCTTCGCCCGTCGAACCGACCGTGAGCGCGCCGTTGTTGGTCCAGGTCGAGCCGGCGCCGTCAACGGTGACAACACCCACGCCGTGCGCGATCACGCCATCGCCGAAATCCGTGTAAAATTGGCCGACGATGCCGTGGTGATTGTACACCGTGCCGCCGTTGGTGATCGTCAGTGTGCCGTTGCCGACATTCCCGACGTACAGGTTTCCGGAATTGCCCCATGTCGAGCCTTCGCCGTCGACGAGGACGATGCCGGTGGTCCCCGCCTCGCTGCCGACATAGCTGTGATTGTAATAATAACCGGGGCCAAGGCCTTCACAGTACACCGCACCGCCGTTCGTGATGGTCATGGAACCGTCGCCCAGCAGGCCGACCGCGAAGAAGCTGGAAGAGGAGTTCCCCGTCGTGGTCCACGTCGATCCTTTCCCGTCGACCGTAACCGTTCCGGAGGATCCCTCCCAATAGCCTAAAACATTTGTCCCCGAGCTGGAGACCGTTCCGCCGTCGGCGATATGAAGCTCGCCTGTACGCGTGTAGCCGACATACAATTCGCCTTTGGCGTTCCAGGGAGAAGCCCCCGGGGTGGGTGAAACGTCACCAGTAGACTCGATCGTCGCGGCGGCGAGTGGCCACACGACCACCGCGTGCAGCAGGAACAGAACCAACAAGGCCAGCAAGTACTTCGTGTTACACGTCATCATCGTCATTCTCCCGCCAAGAGCCTGTTCCATGTCCACAAACCACCACCGGCCCGAAGCCAGAGGCTTGGAACGCGGCTGAAAGTCACATCTTCCATCTAGGACGCACTCGGCTCTAATTGGATCGTAAGATTCAATTTACTAGATTAATAAAAAATTCACACACATACATAATATCTGCGAATAACTTCTAGAACATGTTTATTCAGAACAACTTATGCCAGAACTTGGATGCGATTTGAAGGCAAGTTTTCGACCGTAATGTCATCCCCACAGCCTGCCGTGCATGAATCCGCCACCCGCGAGGACGTGCCCGCGTCCAATGTCGTGGCCTGTCCCCGTACCCGTACCAACCCATCAAGGCGTTCGCAATCCTGGCAGCGTAAGTGGGCACGATGGATATAGACTTGCTTCGCTCGCAAACAGCGCGAGCCACGCAGGGCGAGCGGCAACTCGGCGAGCCCTGGGAAGGCGACCCCTGAAAAACCAAGCCCCGCAGGGGCGTCGTAGTATGCCGCGCGTGTTGCGTTGCATTACAATAAGACGCCCCTACGGGGCTTGAGTATGTTATGGCACCCTTCCTCAGGGCTCGCCGGGTACGGCTCGCCCCGCGGAGCTCGAAGAGCGACGCAGGGGGCAATACACAGGGCTATCGCATCGAAAAAGGCCCGCGTTTAGGCTGTAGACTGTAGGCCGTAGGCTGTAGGCACGACATGCCGTGCCGAAAAAATGTCGCAAAAACTGCCGCGACTACAGCCTACAGCCTTTCTGCGAAAAAACGGGGAATTTAGATGCGTTTGCCCTGGGGCAATACACGACACCGCTAGCGCGGCTGTGACCCGGCACTCCAACGCGAGACTGGAGAGGCCGCGTTCGTTTTTCTACGTCCTGCAACGCAAAAAGGCAGGGCCATATCTGCAAATAATCGCCCTACTCGAACTTCACATCCACCGGCCGTTTCTTCGCGGCGGACTCGAAGCTGTAGTGCAGGTACGCCTGGATTTTCACGCCGTTGGCGAAATCGTTGTCGTCGCTCTTGCCGGCTTTGACGCACGTGACGAAGCGTTGGTAGTTGTTGGGCGTCGGCTCGCAGCGGACGGTTTTCCACTTGGCCTTGTCGACATTTTTGCCGCTGCACACGCGGTAGTACTCGTAGCTTTTGTCCAGGTCCAGTTCGATCGCGCCCTTATCGCCGTACACGCGGCAGCGCAGGCTGTTGGTTTGCCCGGTCGCCCATCGCGACGAGTGCACCGTGCCGACGCCCGAGTTGGCGAACGTGACGTTGGCGACGAAGCTTTCGTTGGCGTCCATCACGTAGTCGCCGATTTTGTTTCCGGGCATGCCCTTGTCGAAGTTCGCCAGCGTGCAGTAAATTTTCGAGATGTCGCCGGCCACGTACGTCGTCAGATCGTAGATGTGACAGCCGATGTCGCCGAGCGTGCCCGCGCTGCCGGCGGCGGTGCTCAGTCGCCACTGCATGGCCGGCGCGGTCCGCCAGTCACCCCAGACTTTCGACACCAGCCAGCTCTGGAGGTAGCTGGACTCGACGTGGAGCACTCGGCCGATGCCGCCGTCGCGGACGAGTTTGGCGGCCGCCTGCATCGCGCAGGAATTGCGGTAGGAGAAGTTGACCATGTTGACGACGCCGGCCTTTTTGGCGGCCGCCGCCATCGCCTGCGCGTCGGCCAGCGTGGTCGCCAGCGGTTTTTCGCACAGGACGGCCAGGCCTTTTTTCACCGCGGCCAGGGAGACTTCCGCGTGGGCGGCGTCGGGCGTAACGTTGGCGATCGCATCGAGCGACTTGAAGTCCAGCATCTCGCGATAATCGCTGAATCTCTTCTTGATGCCGTGCTTGGCGGCGAAGGCCTTGAGCCGCTCGTCGCTGACGTCGCAGCAGGCCGTCAGTTGCACGCCGGGAATCTTCGCAAACTCCGTCGCATGCGCGTTGGCCATCCCGCCCGTGCCGATAATCCCGATCCGAATTGCCATGTCCGTCTGCTCCTTGTTGGTCGTGTCCAATCAATTTTTCCGCGCCACACTAGGCGCGATGGGAAAATACGGTACAATACAGGTGCATTTCGTGCAACGAATTAATGTGCGGTCGAGGAGTCTGCGAACAGGAGAGACCCATGAAAAGGGCAGGCATTTTCTTTCTGGCGGGCGCATTGTGCGTGGCGTCATTGTCGGCATCGGCGCAGAATTACACGGGCGATTACACGTGGCTGCGATTCTGGGAAGGCACCACGACCTCCGCGTCGGGGATCGGATGGTACGGCCTGTGGGGCGGGCCTGGCTGGACGGGCTCGGGCAGCACGCCGGGCGTAAGCTGGATGGCCGACCACCGGGACCCCAATGCCGACATGGTGGAACAGTGGTACAAAATCGCCTGGGAGGACCCCATGACGCTCACCGGAGCGCGGGTCGAGGCGAGGGCGGATCAGTTCGGCCAGCGCGGCACGGTCCTCGGCGAGTACAAGTTACAGTACCTCGACAGCGACGGGGTGTGGCAGAACATTGAGGTGGCCGACTGGAACGACTCCACCCAGACACCGGTGTCGCTCTCGGGCACGACCGATTTTTACGTCCAGTTCCTCGGCGAGGTGACGACGACGGCCATTCGCGTCTATTTCCCCGAGAATTCGTACAATCACGACCCCGTCGCGCCCCAGCACACGACGCTTCGGCCCGGACCGGGCCTGGTCAAGTTCCTGCCCATCGGCAACCTGGCCAGCGGCGCGGGTCTGGACCCGAGCAACCCGCATTTCAACATCCTCGCCACCAGCGGCAATTATCTGGGCATCCAGCCCGTCGCGACCTATCTCTCCGGCGACCCCATACCGGGCCTGATCGACGGGTTCGTGAGCGAGAATCAGCCTCGCTTCGGCTGGTATTCGGCGACGGCGACGTTCAGCAATGCTCACGCGTTCATCTGCGATTTCGGCGCGGACGCGGAACTGATGATCCACGGCGTCACGCTGTATCCCGGAACGTTTGCCTCCTACGCGCCGACGACCATCGACGTGTACGTCACCGACGATCTCGACGACTGGGGCACGATCGTGGGAACCGCCGCCAGGTCGACCGAAGGCGTCATCGCGCTGTCGGGCTTCGACAAGGCCGGACGCTACGTGATCCTCGCCAACCCAACCGGCGGCGTCAACATCTACGTGCAGGAATTGGCCATCAGCGCCTCGCCCATTCCCGAACCGGCCACGATGACCCTGCTGGCCCTGGGCGGCCTGGCGATGCTGCGACGACGGAAGTAAACGCTCCTGTCACAAACGGTTCGTTTCGTATATCCAGATATAGGAGAGCCCCAATGCAAAAGGCGACAGTTCTGTTTCTTGCGGGCGTGCTGTGCGTGGCGTCGCTATCGGCGGCGGCGCAGAATTACACGGGCGATTACGCCTGGCTGCGATTCTGGGACGGCGCGACGGCCTCCGCGTCCGGCGTCGGATACAAGGGCACGTGGGGCGGGGCCGACTGGACCAGTTCCAACAACGTCCCCGGCGTGTGTTGGCTGATGGATCACAAAGAGCCCGACGACCCCAAAGTGGAACAGTGGTATGCGATCACCTGGACCGAAGCCATGACGCTCACCGGAGCGCGCGTGGAAGGAAGGAATGATCAGCACGGCCGGCGAAACAATATCCACGAGTACAAACTACAGTACTGGAACGACGTGCTTGAGGATTGGGTGGATATCGCGGTGGCTGACTGGAACGACACCACCGGGTCGCCGCTGACGCTTACGGGCACCACGGATTACTACGTCCGCTTCCTCGACGAGGTGACGACGACGGCCATCCGTGTCTATTTCCCCGAAAATTCGTACGACCACGAGCGACAACCCGGTTGGCCCAGCGAAGGCACCTGGAACGGCCCCGGCCTGACCAAGTTCCTGCCGATCGGCAACCTCGCCAGCGGCGAAGGGCTGGATTCCACCAATTCGAGTTTCAACATCTTCGGCACCAATCCCGCCGACAATTTCCTGGGCATCAACCCCGCCATCTACACGATCGACCGCAACGGCAACATGAGCGCCGCGGCGGTACCGGGACTGATGGACAACAACGTGAGCTGGGATTCGCCTCGTTTCGGCTGGAGCCCGTCGTTCACCGGCGAGGAGGCCTTTGTGTGCGACCTCGGCGTGACGCTGGATATCCATGGCGTGACGCTGTATGGAGGCACGGGCATGACATTCATTTCCGGGGCCACCATGGAGGTGTATGTCACGGACGATCTCAAAAACTGGGGCGAGAGCGTGGGCACCATCGCGCCCGATGCCACCGGCGCCCTTTCGCTGTCGGACATCACCGACGCCGTTGGGCGGTACGTGATCGTGGGCAGCCCCGCTCTCGACTACGCCAACCACATTTTCGTGACCGAAATCGCCATCAACGCCTCGGCCATTCCCGAACCGGCCACCATGACCCTGCTGGCCCTGGGCGGCCTGGCGATGCTGCGACGACGACGCTAGAGCGATTCACGATCGTTGTTCGAACAACACAACAAGGAAAGGGATCCGCCGGATTCCTTTCCTTGTTGTGTTGTATGTAGGCTCTGTTTCTGGAGTTGCCGACAATGCGGGGTTATGCATTCGACAGGACCAAACAAAATATGAAAAATTTTCCATTTTCCTCTTGCCGCCAATACGCCGCGCAAGTATCATCCGAACAAACATAGAACTTTCAGTAAGGATAAAGGGGTGTGCAACATGGCAGACAAGGACATCATGGAAGGCCATCGGCGGTTGTGTGAACTCCACGAACGGATGGTCATGGGGCTAGAATTGACGGAGCCCCAGCGGCGGGAGGCCGTGGCGTTCTTTTTGCGGCAGGTCGAAACCGACGCTCCCGGCTTCCAGGCCCGCCGTGCCTATAAGTCGGCCGGCGGGACGTACGCGCCGTTGTTTTACGCGCCTCCGTGGCATGACGGCAAGCGGGCATGCCTGGTCACCGGGCATTTACCGAAAACCGGCATCCTTCACGCCAACCATTACGAGCTGGAAATCCTCCGCCTCCTCCTGCTTCTGGACCGCGACCACGCCGCCGTGCGCGACATGGCCGCAAAAACGGTCGCCCGCCTGAACCAAACGTGTTTCGCCCAGTTCTGTCCCCAGGGCGAATGCACGTCGGCTGGCATTTGCGCCCTGCGTTTCTTCCATGTGTTCAATCCCCGCGACCATGTGCGTCGAAACAAACTGCTCGAGCCACTGGGACGACGGTTTCTCCTTGCCACCGCCAGCCGGGCCGAATGGCAGAACCATATTCCGATTTCCTACTTCCTTCTGACGCTGGCGGAACTGAACAACCACGTGACGCACGCCTTGATCCGCGCCCGGCAGGACTGGCTCGGCAGCATCGCCTGGGGTAAACACGCCGACGACATCGGCGCCGCCCCGGCCGACGAAGGTCACGGCGCGTCATGGCTGGCGCGGTCGGCCCGATTGGCGCTGGCCACATTACCCGAGTGGAAGGAGAACGAGAACCGCTCTAAACACCGTGACATGGCCGGGGTCGGGATGTACGCATGAGCAGGTTTTCTCATGCGATGTGATTGCGCTGTCGCAATCGCTCCGGGCATGCCTCGCCACGGCGCAACGCCGTGGCGAGGCCATGCTACGACGTGCTGCCGAAACCGTAGCACGGTCATCTTGCCCATGCTACGGTTTCGCCGCGACTTCGTCCGTCGCGATGGCGCCGGGCGTGACGGCTGGAGTGCGACCCAACACACGGCAGATCATTTCGACGTTGCGTCGGGTGGCGCCCTGTTGGCGGGCGACGAACGATTGGGCCTTCTTGCCCGCTGCCGTCGCGGCGGCGGAATCGGTCAGCCAATGTTCCAGCGTCGCCTGCAACGCCGCCTTGTCGGCAACGCGAGCGCAGCCGTTGACGGCGAGTTCTTCCGCCTGCGGAAAATTGTACGTGTGAGGCCCAAAGCACGTGGGTTTGCCCAGGGCGGCTGACTCGATCATGTCCGACCCGCCCTGCGGCAGCAGCGACCGTCCGACGAACACCGCATCGGCCAGCGCGTAATATTTCCGCAGCTCGCCCATCGTGTCGCCCAGAATGACGGCCTGCGGATCGACCGCCCCGCCGCTGCCGTCGGGCCTTTGCGTGCGACGCACGACACCGAAGCCCCGTTCAGCGATCAGCCGGGCCACCTCGTCGAACCGCTCGGGCTTTCGAGGCACGATCGCAAGTCTCGCCGACGCGACCCGCCGACGCACGCCCACAAACGCGTCCAATACCAACGCCTCCTCGCCCTCGCCCGTCCCGCCGGCAACGATCAACGGCTCGACCGCCAACCGCAACGCCGACGACAACGCCTCCTGCCCCTCCACGAAATCGCCAACCGGCCGGTCGAACTTCATCATCCCCGTCACGTGAACGCGCGACGCATCCGTCCCGAGATCAATAAACCGCCGGGCATACTCCTCGTTCTGCACGCCCAACGCGGCCAACCGATTAAACAACAGCCGCGGCCCCAGCGAACCCATTTTTTTGTATCGCGGGTAGCCCTTGTCGGGACTCATTCTGCCGTTGACGACCACGACGGGCACGGACCGGCGGTTGCACGCACGCAGAAAATTCGGCCAAATGTCGCCCTCGATCAGCACGACCAGGTCGGGCCTGACGCGACGCAGACTCCGCGCGACGGCGCAGGAGAAATCCACAGGCCTGGCGAACACCGTGTGGTCCGGCGCGAACGCCCGGCGGGCCTCGTCCATGCCCGTATCGGTCCACGACGAGACGACGACGCGGTAGTCCGGCAATTGCGAGTGCAACTCGTTAATCAGCGGGGCCGCCGCCCGGACTTCGCCAAGGCTCACGCCGTTGACCCAGATCACCGGCTGCAACCCGTACCGAATCGGCGCCGCCCCCAACCGCTGCGCCAACCCACGCCGATACCGCCCATGCCGAAACATCCGGTACGCCCACACCGGACTCGTCACCGCCAGCCCGGCCAAGTACACCATATCGAGAACGTAATTGAACATGGCATCATCGTAGGGGAAAAATTAGGCCGTCGCATCTAAATTTACTCATCCACGAACCGTTTGTTGCAAAAACAAAGCCCTAGCCACCAGGGCTTGCGAAACGCGACGGTGAAACCGTTCCTCACCGTGGCGAGAGGGGTCTCAAGGCTTCGCAGACACGAAGATCCACTCGCCAGGCTTGACCTTCGTGTCTGTGAAGCATCAAGACCTCTCTCTCGAACAAACGGATCGTTTTTACATTTACGCTTCGCAAACCCTGGTGGCTAGTGGCTTTGTTCCCTCGAACAAACGGCCCGATTTCACCCGTGCACCGCGAATCTCACGGTTTTTTCGTTTGACACTACTCAACTTCGGGCGTAATTTTACCGTAGAGAGTAGTAGCTGCGAACCGGTACATGAAGCATGTTGACGCCCCGCACAACCACGACGACGTCGTAATGGCCCGCATCGGACCATCCCGTTCGATGCGCGCGTCGTGGGGCCCGACAGCCTTCATGAGCCGGTTTTCTTTTTTTCACGATCGCGCCAACCGTAGCACAGGCGTCCCGCCTGCATGGTACGTGACGCGGGCATCTTGCCCGCGTGTGGCGAGGGCGTCCCGCCCTCGCTGGCTGTGCGAAAGCGTTGGAGATTCATTACAACGGCCGTGCGGAACGGTCAGCGAGGGCAAGATGCCCTCGCCACACGCGGGCGGGACGCCCGCGTCACGTTTGAGGTTCCTATGGATTTGATGAAAATCTCCGTGCAATTACCCGACGGCAGCGTTCGCGAGTACGCCCAGGCCGTCACGCCCGCCCGCGTGGCGGAGGACATTTCCCCGCGGTTGGCCAAGGCCGCCGTCGCCGCCGAAGTCGACGGCTGTCTGTGCGACCTCGACACGCCGCTGACCGAGGACGCGCGAATCTACGGAGTGAAAATCCTCACCGACCGCGACGAGGCCGCCCTCGAAATCGCGCGACACTCCGCCTCGCATATTCTCGCACAGGCGATGGTCCGGCTATACGGCCCCGGCGTGCAATACACCATCGGCCCGGCCTTGATGGACGATTTCCAGTACGGCTTCTATTACGACTTCGATCTGCCCTCGCCGATCACGGCGGAGGACCTGCCCAAAATCGAAGCGGAGATGGCGAAAATCGTCGGAGAAAAAATTCCCACCCAACGCGTGGAGATGCCCGTCGACGACGCCAAGCGGCACATGGCCGACCTGGGCCAATCGTACAAGGTCGAGATGATCGACGACCTGGTGAAAAACGAGGCCGTCGCGGCGGTGAGCTTTTACCGCCAGGGCGAGTTTCTCGACATGTGTCGAGGCCCGCATCTTCCCGACACCGGCCGGCTGAAGGCGTTCAAACTGCTGTCGGTGGCTGGGGCGTACTGGCGAGGCGACGAGCGAAACAAGATGCTCACCCGCGTGTACGGCACGGCCTTCTTTGACAAGAAGCAACTGGACGAGCAACTGGCCCGCGTCGAGGAGGCCCGCAAACGCGATCACCGCGTCATCGGCAAACAGCTCGGACTGTTCCTCATCAGCGACGCGGTAGGCCCCGGCCTGCCGCTCTGGATGCCGCGCGGCGCGACCGTCCGCGCCCAGTTGCAGGCCTGGCTTCAGGAAGAACTGATCCGCCGCGGGTATCAGATGGTCTTCACGCCGCACATCGGGCGGCTGGATTTGTACCGCACCAGCGGACACTATCCCTATTATAAGGACAGCCAGTTCCCGCCGATTTTCACCGGCGGGCCTTCCGAAAAACCGTGTGGCTGCGCCGACTACGCCAACGCGCCCGCGGACGACGACTCGGCTGAGGGATACCTCCTCAAGCCGATGAACTGCCCACATCACATTCAGATTTACAAGGCCCAGCAGCACAGCTACCGCGACTTGCCGTTGCGGCTGGCGGAATTCGGCACCGTGTACCGCTACGAGGGCAGCGGCGAACTCAACGGCCTGACGCGCGTGCGAGGCTTCACCCAGGACGACGCCCATTTGTTCTGCACGCCCGATCAGCTCGAGGCCGAGGTCGAGAGTTGCGTCGATCTGGTGAAACTGGTGCTGTCGGCGCTGAACCTGACCGACTACCACGTCCGCGTCAGCCTGCGCGACCCCGCCAGCGACAAGTACGTCGGCGACGTCGCCAACTGGGACCGGGCCGAGAACAACCTGCGAAACGTCGTCAAGCGGCTGGGCATGAATTCCGTCGAAGTCCCCGGCGAAGCGGCCTTTTACGGGCCGAAAATTGACTTCATCGTCAAGGACTGTATCGGGCGGAAATGGCAACTGGGCACGATCCAGGTGGATTACAATTTGCCGGAACGGTTTGGCCTGGAATACGTCGGCGAGGATAATCGCCCGCATCGGCCTGTGATGGTGCACCGCGCGCCGTTCGGATCGATGGAGCGGTTCATCGGCATCCTGATCGAGCACTTCGCCGGCGCGTTCCCGTTGTGGCTCAGTCCGGTCCAGGTGGCCGTGCTGCCGGTGAGCGAGAAATACGACGCGTATTCCCGCCGCGTGTACGACTCACTACGTGCCGCCGGCGTGCGGGCGGAGTTGGATGTCGCCAGCGACAAGATCGGCGCGAAAATCCGCAACGCCACGCTTGCCAAAGTGCCCTACATGCTCGTCCTGGGCCAAAAAGAAGAAGAGAGCGGCCAGGTGGCCGTGCGACATCGCACCGCCGGCGACAAGGGCGCGATGAGCCTGGCGGCGTTCCTGGAGTTGGTGCGGACCGAGATCGAACAGCGCAACGCGACGTCGGTGCTGGCGTAGCGAGAAATTTCGGATGTAGAATTTCGGATTTTTCAAGCAATATGATTCTCGTATGGGCGTTCTGTACGAGAGAATGTGAATCGCAACGTTATTGGTAAGGAGAACCCCCTGGAAAAGAATCTTCGCGTGAATGAGCAGATCCGTATTTCGCCGATCCGCCTGATCGACGAGAACGAGGGACAAATTGGCATTATCGAGGTGCGCGACGCGTTGCACCGCGCCCGCGAGGCCGGGCTGGACCTGGTGGAAGTCTCGCCGATGTCCAGGCCTCCCGTTTGCCGCATCATGGATTACGGCAAGTGGAAGTACGCCCAGCGGAAAAAGGAGCAGAAATCCAAGGCCGCCCGCAAGGAAACCGAACTGAAGGAGATCCGCATCAAGACGCCGAAAATCGGCGATCACGATCTGGAGATCAAGATCGGTCACGCGCGCGAGTTCATTTCGCGCGGCGACCGCGTGCAGTTCACGCTGCGGTTCCGAGGCCGAGAGCTGGCGCACATGGACGAGGGCTACCGCATTTTCCAGCACATTCGTGAAGTGCTGTCGGATGTGGCGAAGGTGGACCAGGCGCCGCGGGCCGAGGGCAAGCGCATCGCGATGGTGCTGACGCCCGGTGCCGCGCCGGCAGGCTCGACCAGTTCGGTCGGCGCCCCGGCCGCCATGGGCGGAGGCCGACCGGCGCCAAGACCGGCATCGGCCGGTGTTGCGCCACGACCCGCCGTCAGTGCACCGGCGCAGCCCGCGCCGGTATCGCCCGCACCGGAAAAACCCGCCGAATAACACAGACGACCAGACACGGATATGGCTTGCCGTTTTGCGCTGTAGAACGCTCCTGTCGATAGGAACGTTCTACGGCGCCAAATGATTTTCCGCTTCGCCGCACGCCGCTGTCAGGGCGGCGAGGAAGTCGGCGGGCACTTCCTCGAAGTCCATCGTATGGGCGGCATCGAGCGTGACGACGCGGGCAAGCGGCGCCAATCGCCGCACAGCCGATTCCGTGGCCGCGTTGTCTATGATGCGGTCGCGGGCCGCCAGAAGCAGCGCTGTCGGCATGGCTAAACGGCCTGCCCGTGCCCGCGAAAGCCGCCAGTCCAGCTCGCGGCTGGCGAACAAAAACCTCGCCGTCGCCCGCATCAGCCGATGCGGGTCGGCCCGCAGAAACGCCCGCATCGCCTCGTTATCCGTGAACAATTCCACGTCGCTCAGCGGAATATCGAAAAGTTTTTTGGGCCGATACAGCAACGCCGCCGCCACCGCGAACTTCGTCCGCCAGGAGACATCCACGCGAGGCACGGTCCCCGGCGCAACCATCGTCAACGACACCACCCGCGACGCGTACGCCGACTCCAGACAATACGCCGCCGCCAACTTCCCGCCCCAACTCACACCGACCAGATGCACCTGCGACACCCCGTAAAAACGCATGCACACCCACGTGACGGCGGCGTCGAGATCATCCACCAACTGCCCCACGGACCGCGCATGCCCACGCGCAACAGCATTCTCACCGCTGCCCCGCCTCGCCACGGCCAGCACCGGATGCCCCGCCCGCGCCAACGCGTCGCACGATCGCACAAACCACCCCGGATGCGATTGAATGCCGTGAACATACACCACCGGACATCGCATATCATCGCTCGCCGCCGGCGCGTACAGCCACGCATACGTCGCGTACCCGTCGCGAAGCGAAAGTTCCACTCGTCGCGGTTGATGCTCGGTCTGATTCAACATCACAAAAATTCGCGAGAATTCGCGTAATTCGCGGCAAAAAACGCCGACCACTAACCCAGCGTCTTGATCTGCTCCTCGCGTTGGCGGAAATACCTCGCCGTCTGCGACACGAGGCGGTCGAGCGTTGCGGGGTCGGGCTTGCCGTTCATCGCGGGATACGGGTCGCCGCCGGGGCCAAGCGGCTCGGGAGTGCAGAAGCGTTGCCCGTCGGCGTAGTCGATGAGGTACAACGCCATCAGGATGCTGTCGAGGTCCATGCTGCCGTCGCCGAGGGCGCCTCGGTTGGAGTCGGCCAAGTGGAGGTTGATCAGCCGCTCGCCGGCGTCGGCGATCGTCGCGGCGATGTTGGATTCCTCGACCTGCATGTGGTAGACGTCGCCGTTGATATGCCGCACGCCGGGGCTGTCGACGGCCTGGATGTACGCCACCGCGTCGGCGAACGTTCGCACCAGGCTGACCTCGGCCGACCGGATCGGCTCGGCCGCCGCACGCACGCCGGCCTGCGCGAACTCGTCCGCCACCAGCCGCAACGTCTCCACGCTGCGATGGAACTCGCTGTCGTCATATGCCGCAGGCCTGCCCACCGCGCCGGGCACCACCAGCATGTACGTCCCGCCGACCTCCTGGCACAACGCGATCTGCCTCCGAATGTAATCCACCGCCGCCTGACGCTGCACGCCGCTGTTGCTGGCCAGATCATTCTCCGCGCTGAACATGCCACACACGCCCGCGACCTTGATGCCGTGGCCACCCAGCACGCTCAGCACGTCCTTGGCCTTGTACCCCAGATCCGCGCCGTACCGGTTGCCGTGCAACTCGATCCACTCGATCCCATTCGCCGCCAACCGCTTCGCCGAGGCCGACAGCGGCTCGATGCCAAATCCCCAATTGCTCCACGAGAGTTTGAGTTTTTTCGCCTTCATCGCCGGATCGGCCTTGAGCCTGGCAACGAACTGCTCGCGAATTTTCAGCGTTTTCACTTCGTAATTTTGCAGGGTCATTTTGTGTTCCTTGTCATGCCAATCGAACCACTAATCACGAGACCAGCGCCGCAGATGGCCAGCGGAATCGGCAATGCCGGAGGAAACAAGCCATCCAGTGACGCACGTATGCAAACCAGCATACAAATGATTCCAAGCGTTATGGCGATGCCAGCCATGGGAAGTTTCATGTTCATCTACGTTCCTCTTTCAGAGACTGTACCATGGTTGATACTGAAAACAATAGATTGCCCTACCTCCCCCGGTCTCGCGCGGCGGTGTCGGGCCACAGCCCCGGCAGGGGCGTCCTGGGTAGCCCAGGGTGAGCCGTACTCGGCGAACCCTGGGGAAACGGAGTTTTTTTCTCCATATCGTGCCTGACGCCACTGGCCGAAGCCGTCTACGCGGGCCTGTACGGCTTCGTGCGACGCGCACACGGGAACGCGCATGTCGTTCGAAGCCGCCTTCACGCGACGGTGCGCCCTCGGCCAGTGGCGTCAGGCACGATTTTATTTGGGAAAACCACTATTCCCAGGGTTCGCGAGTACGCTCACCCTGGGCTACCCAAGACGCCCCGTTGGGGCTGTGTGCCGACACTCCAGCCGCCAGACCGGGGAGGCGGCGAGTTCATTCACATTTGCTCAATGGTCCGAATTCCCAGCAATTCCAGACCTTTTCCGATGGTTTTCGCCGTAAGGTCGCACAAGGCCAGCCGAGCGGAGCGGATCGGCTCGTCGCTCTTCAACACGGGGCAGTTTTCGTAGAACGTCGTGAACGCGCCGGCGAGTTCGTACAAGTACGCCGTCAGCACATTCGGCTTGGCCTCGGCGGCGACTGTCTGAAGCACTTCCTCGAACCGCAGCAACGCCTTGCCCAGCGTTTGCTCGGCCGGCTCGGTCAGGGCGGCGGGCGCGGCGGCGTTCCACGGCTGGCCCGCGGCATCGGCCTTGCGGAAGATGCTGCGGATGCGCGCGTAGGCGTACTGCATGTACGGGGCCGTGTTGCCCTGGAGGGCGAGCATTTTTGTCCAACTGAATTTGTAGTCGCTGGTGCGATCCATGGAGAGGTCGGCATACTTGACCGCGCCGATGCCGATGGCGTCGGCAATCTCCTCCTGCGTGGCCGCGGGCAGATCGGGATTTTTTTCCTTCACGACCTCCATCGCGAGGGCGCGGGCTTCGTCCAGCAGGTCGATGAGTTTGACCGTGCCGCCGGTCCGCGTTTTGAACGGTCGGCCGTCCTCGCCGAGCATCGTGCCGAAACTGACGTGCTCCATCGAAACCGCCGCCGGCAAAAATCCTGCCAGCCGGGCTGCCGCCGTCACCATGGCCAAGTGCAGGCTCTGCCGCGCGTCCACCGCGATCAATATTCGATCGGCATGCAGCGTCTCGGCACGGTATCGCGCGGCGGCCAGGTCGGTCGTCGCGTACAAATATCCCTCGTCGGACTTCTGCACGATCAGCGGCAGCGGCAACCCTTCCTTGTTCGTGTAACCGTCGAGGAAAACGCACTGCGCGCCGTCGCTTTCGGTCAGCAGGCCGCGATCGCGAAAGGCCGCGACTACACGCGGCAGCTCGTCGCCGTACGCGCTCTCGCCGCGGATGTCCTCGTCGCGAAGATTCACGTTCAGCCGCCGATACACCTCGCGACAATGGTCCATGCTGAGCTGCAAAAACTCTCGCCATTTCGCGACCGTCGCCTCCTCGCCCGCCTGCAACCGAACCACATACTGCCGGGCCATGTCCGCGAAGGCGGCGTTTTCATCGAACCGCTTCTTGGCATCGCGATACAACGCCTCTAAATTCTTAAGATCCAGAAAATGTAGCCAGTGGAAGGATTTTTCGTCCACCTGTAATCGACCTGCCCCCTGTAGGGTTCTTTCGGCGAAAGCATCGTCCTCGTCAAACCGCCTGTTGGCGGCCTGGGAAAGCTCCTCCGCCGTCATCTTCTTAGCCAATTCCCAGGGAGTCGAATCGTCCGCTTCTTTGCTCGCCGCCGCCTCTTCGATATACTCCCGCCGCATACTCGCCCGCAGATCGAGATACGCCGTCAGCATGCCGAACTGCGTGCCGTAATCGCCGACGTGATTCTGCCGCACGACGTGGTGCCCGAGAAACGTCAGCACGTTGGCGATCGCGTCGCCGATGATCGTGCTCCGCAGATGGCCGACGTGCATTTCCTTGGCCAGGTTCGGCGCGGAGTAATCGACGACGACGGTTTGCGGCGTGTCGACCGCGGCGACGTCCAACCGCTCATCGCCAGCCGCCTTCGCCAACTCCGAGGCCAGGAAGGCCGGCGCGAGCGTGATGTTGATAAACCCAGGCCCGGCGACATCGAGCGCCCCGGCGATGTCGGACAGATCCTGCGCCGCGCCCGCCCGCAACGACGCCACGACGGCCTCGGCAAGCTGACGCGGATTGACCTTCTGCCTCTTCGCCGCCGCCATCACGCCGTTGGCCTGGTAATCGCCAAACTTCGGATTGCCCGACAGCCCCACCATCGCGGGCCCGTCCGCCCCACACGCCGCCATCGCCGCCGTAACGCGACGCTCCAACTGTGCTTTGACATTCATGATGGTGTGATTATACAGGTACGCCGCGAATTACGCGAATTCCCGCGAATTTTTTGGCAAGGATTACGGGGGGACAAAAGTATGGTTTGCCGGTTTGCGCTGTAGGGGACGATGAACTACAGGACGTTGTCAATCCGACCTCGCGAAGACCGAGCGGGATTACGCGATGAGGATTACTCACTCGCTCCGCAAATCGTTTACCAGGTCGCGACGGAATCCCGCCAATACCGCACCAGCGGTGCTGGCGAATCCTACAACGATCACCACAATCAGCAGCGTCATCACGTGGCCGCTGGCCCAGGCCTGATTGGCCGCCACGCGTGGCGCGAGTGTTGTGACGGCGGCCGCGACGCCCACGCCGAATCCCAACGCCAACAGCATCGCGTGTTCCAGCAGCACCAGACCCATCAGTCGCCGACGTGAAAATCCGATGGCCTGCAACGTCGCCAACTCGCCGCGGCGGTCTTGAATGTTTCGCGTCACCACCAGGCCCAGCCCGGCGGCGCCCAGCGCCAGCGCCAGCATGCCCAGAGCCTGGAAAATGGCGAGGTACGAATTTTCGACGGCCTGTAGCTGCGTCAGCCTCGCCGACGCCGGGATAATCGACAGCCCACGTTCGTGTTTGTTGTGCCATTGGGCCAGGTCGGCGGCGACGGCGGCGGCGCGGGCGGGCGGGACGTCCACCAGGAAAAACCGAAACCCGCCCGCGGAGGGGAAGTGTTCGTCGAACGCGCGGCGCGAAATCAGCACGCTGCCCTGCAACACGCTGCCGGCGAGTTGGGCGACGAGTTTCACGCGCATCGGCCGGCCTTGTTCGTCGGTGTATTCGATCACGTCGCCGAGGCGTTTGTGGAGCGACCATCGGATGGTGCTTTCGTCGGCGACGCCCGGCACGGCATCGTCGAGCGGCATGTCGAGCACGTCCCAGCCGCCGGGGCGGCCCAGCGTTTTGGAAAACACGAACGCGCCGCGTCGCGACAGGTCGGCGGGTTCGACGCCCAGCAGTCGCGGCTGGCTGGACTGATTGAGGTTGAGGCAACTGGCGTCCTCGCCGTCGCGCACGCGCATGGGCACGACGGAAACGCCGTCGAATGCGGACGCGGGCGAGTTCGGCGATGCAGCCGGCACGAGCGGGCCGAGGATCGGCACGGAACTTTGGGCGATCAGGGCGAATCCGCCGGTGCCGCTGTCGCGGCGGGCGGCGTCGGAGGGAGGCTGCTGTCGATACGCGCCCACCGCGAGAATCAAAAAGGCCGCACACGCCAACATCGCCACCAACGCGAACGACGGCCCCGCCCGACGCGACGCGTTTCGCCACGCCAACTGACGCAACGTGCGAAGGTGGCCGCACGCCGTCTGGTGTGGCCGGAGTAATCCACGCACCGCTACGAGGCCAACCAGCAACACCACCGCGCCCACGAGAAACCACATGACCGGACTTGACCAGACAATGGCGACGACGATCGCCGCGACGACAATGGCACAAAGAGAAAAACTGGATAGTCGTAACACGCGTCGCGATGGCTCCGCCTGTTTGCGTTGTAGGACGCTATGTGCAACAGAGCGCTCCGTCGCGTGCAACGTCTTACAACGCAAACAGGCGGAGCCATCGCGAGATGTTTTTCGTTTATCAACACCGCGCGGGCGGATCGTCAACCACACCGCCGCGACGGCCAGCATCAGCGAAACACCGCCGGCCATCGCCAGACCGGCCGTCGTCACGTGCAACGTCAGCGACGTGCCGCCCACCGCGCCGGACCACGACGAATCCAACGCCGCCAGCAGCGCCCGCGCCACGGCAGGCCCCGCCAAAACACCCGCCGCCACGCCCGCCAACACCGGCAGCATGAACTCCGCCAGCAGCAGCCCCCGCGCGCGACGCGGCGAAAATCCAACCGCCCGCAGCAACGCCGACTGTGACGACCGCGCCGTCACCGCCAGCGACAACACCAGCCACAACAGCAACAACGCCGCAAAAATCACCCCGCCGCCAAGGGCCAAAAACAACTGCCCCAAATCCGTCGCCTGACGCGCCGACGCGAGCATCCGTTCACGCACCGGCTGAATCGTCAACCCCAAGTCAGCCGGATCCAGATTCGCCAGCAGATCATGTTCGATCCTCTCAATCGCCGTCGCCTCTGCTTCGTAAAGGTTGCGCAAGGCAGGTTCGCCCTCCTCAAACCTCACCGCCGTCACCGCGCCGCGCGACGAACCCCACATCGCGCGGGCCGCCGCCGGCGTCACGAACGCCTTGGGCGTCCCGCGATGTTCCGCCCAGTACGCTTCATCTTTCGGCCGAATGCGACGCAAATCCACCCAGTCGCTCTGCCAGTTATGACAATTCTCCGCGTCCGACAGGCCGGGAAAATCCGGCATCAACTCGCGATCCGCCGCCACGCCCGTCATCGCCGTCACGCCCGCCACGCGAAACGTCCGCGACACCTCCACCAGTTGCCGCCCCGGCTGGGCCTGGTAGTACGTCAGCCGCACCGCGTCGTCGACGGCCACGCCGAGATCGTCGGCAAGCCAATCGTTGATGACGATCTCATCGTCCGCCGTCAGCGAGTCCAGCGGCGCGAAATATGCCCCGCCGCCCGGTGGCCTCTCGACGGCGGCCACCATCGAATACGGACACGCCCGCTCCTCACGTGACGCGGGCGTCTCGCCCGCGTTGTGCGCTCCATCGCCCTCGACACGAAGCTCATTCACAAACCACGTCGTCACCGCGTACGCCGGCGCCACCGCCGCCCGCACGACCGGCTCCTCCAGCAACACACGCGACGACCGCAACTCCACCTGCCCATCGTCGAGCGCGCGAAGTTCCAGCTGCGCGTCGTCGAGCGTCCAGACGTCGCGAAGGGCCTGCTGGGCTCGCGCCGCGCCATGGTCGTCGGCGAACAGCAGCAGATTAGCCCGGCCTGGCAGGTCCAGCGCCCGCTGCATGGCGGTCAACGTGACGAACGCGTTGAGCGGCGGTGTGGCGGACGGGCGAAGGGCAAAATGGCCCAGATCCGCCGGCCCGTGCACAGCACGAACCCGCAGCAACATGGACGCCTTGTTATCGCGCGGATCGGAGAGTGGATTTTCGACCGGCAGCGGCGAGGGTTTTACGAGCACGAGCACGATGATGTCGCCGGCCTTCACACCGAGTTGCTCCGCCAGCGGCTGGCCGAGCACAACCTCGTCGTCGGCCAGCGGAATCGTCGTCTCGGCGGGCCGCGTGGAATTCGCCAGGCCCCAGAGATAACCGCCGCGGACGCCCAGCACGCGGACCTCGTTGGCCAGGGCGCGGTCGTCGGGCGTTTTGGCGATTCCCTCGGCCGTCAGCACGGGCACAACAGGACGTGACGCATGGAATCCGGCCAATCGCAATGCCTGCGAGAGGTCGTCCGCCAGCGCCGCGCGAACTTGTCGCGGGCCTGTGTCCAGGGCCAATTCCACCCGCCCCAGCCGTTCGAGGGCGCGGGTGCGGAGGGTGTGATCCGCGCTGTCACCGAGAATGAGCGCCCCCGCCAGCACCGCCGTTACCAGCAGCACGCACAACGCGACGGCCACGTGCACGCGGACGTAAAACCGCCAGCCTCGCCAGAGCAGCCGCCACGACGTCACGACGTGCTCCCCGTAGCATGGGCGTCCCGCCCATGAGTCGCACGGGCGTCTCGCCCGTGCTCTGACGTGACGCGGGCATCTTGCCCGCGTGTCGCGAGGGCGTCTCGCCCTCGCTCCGGCGTGTCGCGATCCACCTCAATCAACCGCCCGCCGCTCAGCCGAAGGACACGCGACATCCGCTCGGCCAGTTCCTCCCAGTGCGTGACGACGATCAGCGCCAGCCCGTCGCCCGGCAACGCCACGAGTAAATCCGCCAGCGCCGCCCGGCTGTCGGCGTCGAGCGAGCCGGTCGGCTCATCCGCCAGCAGCAGCGCGGGGCCGTTGACCAGCGCCCGCGCGACCGCCACCCGCTGGCACTGCCCCAGCGAAAGCTCCCCAGGCCGATGCGACAACCGATCGGCCAACCCGACCCGCTCCAACAATGCCAACGCGCGATCACGTGGCGGAACCCGTGACGCGGGCACCCCGCCCGCGTTGTACATGCCTGCGCCGGTTGGCGAGGTGGTTGGCAAACCCACATCCAACGCGGGCGAGACGCCCGCGTCACGTGGCCCCCCCGCCAGCGTCGGCACGAGCACGTTTTCCAGCACCGTGCATTGCGGCAGCAGGTGATGCTGCTGAAAAACAAACCCAATACGATCCCGCCGCATCGCCGCCGACTGCCGCGAAGTCATGTTGGCGACATCCTGCCCGTCAAAACAAACCGCCCCCGACGTCGGCGAATCCAGGCCCGCGATGAGATTCAACAACGTGCTCTTGCCCGACCCGCTAGGCCCGACCACGGCCAGCGACTGCCCCGCCGCAACGGACAAGTCCACGCCGCGCAGCACGTCGACCGCCTCCGCGCCGCCCGGGCCAGGATATCGTTTGCACACCGATGACAATTCCAGAAGCATGCCGCCACTATACACAAATTTCACACGTTGCTACAATGCAACGCGACTCCAGGAGAAAGATTATGCTTCCGTGGGAACATCTCACCAACACGATCAAGCAGCTCAACGCCAATACCACCGACGCGCTGACCAGCGAAAAAGCCAAACGGCTCCGCTCGCAACTGCTTGGCTGGGGCATCGCCCTGGCCGTTATCGGAGGTCTCGGCACGTTCGCCTGCTTCGCCGCGTTTGCCATGGGCGGATTTCAACAAGTTCATTCGCACGGACAATCGTTTGGCGGCGGGCCGGGGGTCCCGTCCCGCATATTGGTTCCGTTTCTGCTAATCATCCCGTTTGCGCTCATCGGATCCGCCGGCGTCCTGGGGATCAAGTTGGGGCTGTCCATCGTCATCGCCGGCGAGGCCGCGAAATTCGTGGACAAGGTCAACCTACGCTGCTCGCGATGCAACAAGGTCGTCAGCGTCGACGACAAATTCTGCACCGGCTGTGGCGAACACGTTCGCCCCGCCTGCACGAACTGCGGTACAATCAACGAACAAAAAAGCAGTTTTTGCAAATCCTGCGGAAGCAAAATCCGATGATTTTTTGCGACGTATATAACCGTATCCATGACAATGCCATCGAACCATACAACTCCCAAGCCGCCCGTTGACGTGCTCGCCTGGTCGGGCGATGCCGTCACCGGGCAATTGCGTCTGTTGGATCAAACCTTGTTGCCGAATGAGGTCGCGCATATCGAGTGTCGCGACGCGCAGCGGGTGCACGACGCCATCGCCACGCTGGCGGTGCGTGGGGCGCCCGCCATCGGCGTGGCCGCGGCGTACGGCATGGTGCTGGCGGCGCAATATCTGCCCAATACTCAGGACTTCCACACCGGCGTCGAGGCGGCGGCGGAGTATCTCGAAGGCGCCCGTCCCACGGCCGTCAATCTCGCCTGGGCCGCCCGGCGCGTGCTCGCCCGCGCGCAGAGGACGCTCAGCGACGACTATAACTACATCCGCGCCGCCCTGCTCGACGAAGCGAAAAAAATCCACGCCGAAGACGAAGCCCTCTGCCTGGCCATCGGCCGACACGCGCTGCCGCTGGTGCAGCGCGGCGGCGGCGTCCTCACGCACTGCAACGCCGGGGCGCTGGCGACGACGGGAATCGGCACCGCCACCGCGGGAATGTACCTCGCCCACCAGGCAGGTCATGCGTTCACCGTGTATTGCGACGAGACCCGCCCGCTGCTCCAGGGCGCGCGGCTGACCGCGTGGGAACTCGCCCAGGCCGGCATCGACGCCGTGCTCATCACCGACAACATGGCCGCCCAGGTTCTGCGCGAAGGTCGCGTGCAGATGGTCGTCGTCGGCGCCGACCGCATCGCCGCCAACGGCGACGCCGCGAACAAAATCGGCACGTACGGCCTGGCGATCGCCGCGGCCAAACATAACGTGCCCTTCTACGTCGCCGCCCCGTACAGCACGTTCGATTTGTCGCTGGCGGGCGGCGAAGGCATCCCCATCGAGCAGCGGGCGGCGGAGGAAATCACCGAAGCCTTCGGCCGACGCACCGCCCCGGCGAATATTCGCACGTACAATCCCGCCTTCGACGTCACCCCCGCCGACCTCATCACCGCCATCATCACCGACCGCGGCGTCATCTCGCCCGTGAACGAAGAGAACGTGCGGAAGGTCATTGGGACGTGAGCGACATCACGGTGTACGGAAAAATTCCCGCACGGCCTGGCGGCGGTTGGATGGGATTTCACCGTCGGCTAACGATTGCGATGCGCGGGCGCGGGCCTGGTCCCACGCGTGGTCGAAAGAAATGTACGTCGCCGACGGCGCCGTCGCATTTGCGGCGGCATTCGAGGCGGCGTTGGCGGAATTCGGCTCCGTCAGCCGCGAGTACTCGGGGTGGAAGACCCGTTGCGTTTGATCCGCCGTGACAGTGTCGGCGGCGTTGTTGGCGGATGTTCCATTGCCCGCCGCGTTGGCGTGGCCGGCGTCCGCGTGTCTGCCGCCCGCTCCGTCCACGCCGAAGTCATCACCAAGCGTGCCCTCCGCCAGCGCGGACGGGAGCTTCACCAGGCGGATTTTTCCCTCCTCGATCAGCCGTGCCAACACGGCCAGGCTTTCGGCGAGAAGTTCCTTGTCGCCCGCGTCGGCCGCGGCGGCGGCTTCGAGAATCCACCGCGTGCCCTCGGCGTCCGTGGCCGCGGATTGCCGCAACGCCTCCGCCAGCCGATGCAATTGCGCCGGCGTCATCTCCGCCACGCGACCCGACAGCCCCTCCAGCGCCCCCGCCGCGCCGGCAGGCCCGTACGCCGGCGACAGCAGCACCACCGTGCATGCCAGCAAGGCCAAACACAACGCCCCCACCGTGCCGCGCCCCAGCGTCCACACCGACGCCCGTCGCACGTCCGCCGCGTCGGCGACATCAGCCGCCTGGGCGTACACCGCCTCCGCCATCGCGTCGGCTCGTCCACGAGACAGCAGTTCCGCCGACGTCGCCAGCCGCTCTCGCAAACCAAGCCGCCTATCCAGCCAAGCCGCCGTCTCCATCGCGTCAGGCCTGCACAGCCACGCGAGAGCCGCCCCCGCCCCTGCCGACAAAGCCACGTGAATCAGCCACGCCGCACGCGGCACATGCAAATATTCGCCGATAACCACGCCCGCCAGTCCGCCGACAAACACCGACAGCAACACCCCACCCACCAACCCACGCAATGCGGAAGGCCACGCGGGCGACCCGTAACGTGACGCGGGCGTCTCGCCCGCGTTGTGCGCTCCATAGGCCTGGCTGTTAGAAGACGGCAAATCGCCTCCGAAGCCAGACGCGGGCAGGATGCCCGCGGGACGCGCGGGCGACCCGTCTTCGCTGCGCTTCGTCGTGGCAAGGACGCCCGCGTCACGGGACAGCGCCACGATCACCGCCGCCACGAGCGGCAACGTGCACAACACCACCGCGAGCGTCTCAAACCGATACGCCACGCTCCAGCCCGCCAACACCGGCAACGCCCCCGCCGACGCCGCGACGGCCCCGACGGCAGCCCACTCCACTACCCGCGCCGCCACCCAGCGACGACGAGCGGAAGCCAACATGTGAGAGATTGCGTGCATGATTCACTGAAAAGACTATTAGGCTGTTAGGCGCGGGCTCATGAGAGATTAGGCCCAATTTTTCATAAGCCTCTCCCTAGCAGCCTAACAGTCTAACAGCCTCGTATCATCTCTTGGGCATCTTCTTCAACACGTCGGCGGTGGCGGCGATGAGTTTTTGGCGCAGATCGTTCAACTCCTGCGGCGACATCGCGCCGCATCGCAGCTCGATGTGGTCCGTGCCGATGGTTCGCGGCTCGCGGGCTTTGTCGCGGATGGCCCCGAGCAGCGCGGGCAGTTCGCCTTCGTCCACGCCGGCCCGCCTGGCCGCCTCCATCACTTCCTCCGCCCGGCGGGCGAGTAAAAAATCGCTCTGCCCCTGCCACACGCGAAGCACCGACACCGTGGGCGCGAATTTCCCCATGTCCGTCTCCGGAACGAGATAGCCCGGCGAGCCGAACCCCCACCCGCTGTACGCGCCAGGCCTCATGAACATGCCCACGCAATACCAGCCCTGCACGCCCATGCCGAACGAATAAAAACCCATCATGTACACGTCGGGCGTGCGAAATTCGAAGTACACGTCGCGCGACGAAGGCCCGCTGCCGCCCTGCGTGAACGACGCGATCTCGTTATGCACCGGATAGCCCGCCGTCACCAACAACGCCGAAAAACAGTCGCGGAAACGCCGCATGTCGTTGTCGCTTCGGCCTCGCAGATGATAGCCGCCGATCCACGCGATGCTCCGCCCCTTGGCGTGCTGAATGACCTCGCCGGTGTCGAGGATGTAGTCCACGTTGCGGTCGCCGATCCAGCCGGCGTGGAAGAGGCAGTCCGACACGCCCGCCCTGTTCACCAGCGATTGCGTCCGCGAGATCGCCGTGCCAAGCCCGCGAACGTAATTGGCGCCCAGGCCTCGATCGTACCCGCGGTTGCCCAATGCGTAATGGGCGGACCCGAGGTCGCAGATGGCCACGCCTGTCGCCTTGGGGCCAATCGACTTGAGCGCCTGCACGCACGCGTCGTCGACCGGGGCCAACTCGCGATTCAAGCCCACCGCCGGAATCGAAAACGCGTTGAAGCCGGCCTTGACCAACTCCTGCCGCACCGCGCCGGTCAGCCGATCGCGGTCGCGGGCCTCCATCGCGCCCGACATCGGGCCGTACGCGTCACGCGCCGCCGTGCCGTCCGACACGCCGAACGTCGGCATCCGCGAGGGCATGCCGATATGCCGCACCGTCACCTCCACCGGCAGCACACACGAGCCGCCCGCGCCGGTGAGCTTGATCTGCCCCGCGTACGTGCCCTCCGCCGCGTTGGGCGCAATCGACAATACCACCGCCGCCGGAATGATCTCACGCTCCTTCGCCGCCGCCACACGCGAACGCAACAGCCACGGATGCATGTAAATCGTCGCCTCCGTCAACCGCGGCAGCCGCGTCGCGAACTGCATCTCCACAGGCCGAGACAACGGCAACGCCTTGCCGCCCTCCGTCGAACGGAACGCGCCCGGAAAAACCGAGATCTGCCCCTTCTTGAGCGGCACGACCGCCAGCGGAATCACCGCCGTCGCGCCCGCGAACGTCGTCACCTCCGCCTTCGCCAGCCGCGTCTCGTCCGTCGGCTGCCACGTCGGCGAAAAGGCCGTGTCGTCCGCCGGCAACAACATCATCCCCATCCTGGCCTCCTCCTCCGTCGCGGCGAACGTACAGGTCGGCTCGACGCGACGCCCCGCCACGAACTGCCGACGGTACGCCGACAAATCCTTCTCCACCTGCTCGACCGCCTTGAGCAACGCCCCCCTCTCACTCGCCGGAGCCAACACCACCGCCGTCATCTGCGTGTTGAACAACTCCAACTCGTTGCTGCCGGGATTCAACGCGATCGGCACCGTGTCGTAAAACATCGGCGCGTACGTCTTGTCGAACCATGCCGGCGACCACTCGCCGTTGAAACCGATCATCATGCCGGTCTTGCCGTCCGTGCCGAGCATCTGCCGCGGCTGATTCTGCTTCCTGACCAGAAACTTCCCGTTGAGTTTGGCGAAATATTCCAACGGCTGCATGTTGAACAGACTCACGTGCGACAGCCAGACGTACCCGACCGTCTGCCCCTTGGACCCGCCCTGCATCTGAAACCTCGCGGTGGTTCGGAAGTCAGGCCATGGGCCGTACGCGCTGCCGACCAGCGGGTGCGGATAATTCGGCGCCACCGTGCTGTTTCCCCAGACGCCCAGTTCGCGGTCGGTGTCGTTGGAAAACCCAGGCCAGGCGAACCGCGTCCCGAGATCGTACGCCCTCGCGTCGCGAGGCCAATCCATGGGCGGCTCGACGCGCAGGTTGTCGATGATGATCGGCGATTCGGAGAGGTTTCGGATCGTCAGGACCGGGCGGTCGTCCTCGTCCCACTCCCTGCCCGTGATGATTGAAAGCATCGCCAGCGGCATGCTGAGCGTGTCCCTGCCCGGCGCGACAATGGCGACAATTCCCGTCGAAATCCCGCCGGAAAATTCAAAGCGAAGCCGCTGCGACTCGGGCTGAACGTTGAGCGTGTCCACGCGAAGCCACCAAGGCCTGCTGATGTCCCGCCGCGACGGACGAATCGTCACCGCGCCCTGCGGCGGAATCTGCAACGCCGCGTTGCCCTCCGTCACGCCAGGCCCCTCCGTCACCGTCACCAACTGACCCTGCCCCTGCAACGCGCTGAAATTTTCAAACCCCTCCAGCAGGCGACCGTTGGGATGCGTCTCGCGAACGCGGGCATCCGCCGCCGGCTTGGCCGCTTCCGCCGCCCGAGGCGTCGCCACCGGGCGCGTCGTCGTCGCCGGGCGCGTGGTCTGAGCGGCCGCCCCCACCAACCAACACGCCGCCGCCAACACCGCAAACACCGTCCCAATCCGACTCCATCGCGCGAAGGTATTCATAACTTTCCAATCCGTCCATGACGTTGAGAATGATTACATTGTACCGTCTGCCAAGACCAGAATACCGCCTACTTTATAAACGGATATCCCCACAATTAGTTTCGACCGAATCCGAAGGAAACCCCAGATACAGAGAACCGCCGTGGATATGGCCCTGCCATTAGGCGCTGTAAAACGTTTTGGACGACAGAAATGCTCCACAACGCCCAATGGCAGGGCCACATCAACGACCAATCGGGTGCACGTCACGTTTGCAGGTGGCAAGGAGCATGGTGATAGCCGGGCGTGGAAAACAACCGAGCGGCCTCCCCGGCCCCGCGCGGCCGTCGCCGGTACACAGCCCCAACGGGGCGTCTTGGGTAGCCCAGGGTGAGCGTACTCGCGAACCCTGGGGACCGGTGGTTTTGTTTTTTCATCATCGCGGCCTGACGCCACTGGCCGAGGGCGCACCGTTATACGAAGACGACTTCGAACGACGCGCACATTCCCATGTGCGCGTCGTTCGATGCCGACGTTGTGCGTCGGTGTGATATGCGGCCAGTGGCGTCAGCCGCGATAAAATGAAAAAAACACCCGAAAAACCCAGGGCTCGCGAGTACGCTCACCCTGGGCTACCCAAGACGCCCCGTTGGGGCTGTGTACCGGCGACCGCCATGCGGGACCGGGGAGGCCGACGGTTCGTTTTCCATGCCCGTCTATCACCATGCTCCTTGTCACCTGCAAACGTGACGTGCACCCCGACAAATCACTTCCTCATAAAATAGTGTCCGAATCCCACGCATTACGCTACACTCCCCCAAAGGAGTCCACCATGACCGACCTCGCCGCGCTCGAACTGGAACGCAGGATTCACGACGCCCGCCTGCTGCGGGAACACTACTTACGCGACCCGCATCGACCTGGCTATCACTTTGTCGTGCCCGAGGGCGTGCATGGACCTGTCGATCCCAACGGGACGCTGTTCTGGAAGGGGCGATATCACCTGTTCTATATTTACCAGCACGAAGGCAAACACTGCTGGGGCCATGTGTCCAGCATCGACCTGGTGCATTGGCGTCATCACGTACCAGGCCTGCTGCCCGGCGGCGCGGACGACGGCATCTTCAGCGGCGGCGTGTTCGTCGACCACAACGGCGTGCCCACGATCACCTATTGGGGCCTGGGCAAACCCGGCGGCGTCTGCCTGGCCACCGCCACCGACGACCATCTGGACCACTGGACCAAACATCCCGCCAACCCGGTCATTCGCGAAACCGCGCCAGGCCTGACCGTCACCCCCTCCGCCGACGGCACCGGAAACGAACTCGTCTACGGCGCCGCCGATCCGTCGGCCATCTGGTCCCACAACGGCCGATACTACATGCTCACCGGCAACCTGCTGGTCCTCTGGGAATACGGCGAAAAACGCAAACAGCCCGAACACCTCGGCGACACGCTGTACCTGTTCGTCTCCGACGACCTGGAACACTGGACCTACCTGCACCGCTTCTACACGTCCAGCCGCCAGTGGACACGCGAATTCGAAGACTGCATGTGCCCGGACTTCTTCCCGCTGCCGACAAGCCCCGACGGCGGCACGCCCAGCGAGACCTACATGAACCTCTTCATCAGCCACCGGCTGGGCTGTCAGTATTACCTGGGCCGATACGCCAACGATCGCTTCGAGCCGCAACAGCATGGCCGAATGACGTGGGTGGACAACGAATACTTCGCGCCCGAAAGCCTGCTCGACGCCGCCGGCCGGCGGATCATGTGGACGTGGGTCTTCGACCGCCGCGAACACGCGACCAAACTCACCTCCGGCTGGTCGGGCGAACTGAGCCTCCCCCGCGTCCTCTGGCTGGGCAACGACAACACGCTTCGCATGGCCCCGCCACCGGAACTCGCCGCCCTGCGATACAACCCCCGACGCGCCGAAAACCTACACATACACGCCAACGACGAACGGCCCCTATGCGACGGCCAGGGCAACGCGATCCAGGGCGACTCGCTCGAACTGGCCGTCACCTTCGCCCCCGCCTCTGCCGGCACGTTCGGCCTGAAAGTCTGTTGCTCGCCCGACGGCCAGGAACAAACCGTCATCTCCTACGACGCGACAAACCACACGCTGAACGTCGACACACGCCACGCCAGCCTCGGCGAAGGAACGAAGGTCGTCGAGTCCGCCCCGCTGAAACTCCCCGCCGGCGAAAGCCTGTCGCTGCGCGTCTTCCTCGACAAATCGTTCGTCGAAGTCTTCGCCAACACCCGCCAAGCCATCTGCCGCCGCATCTATCCCACCCGACGCGACAGCCTTGAAGTGCGACTGTTCAGCGACGTGGATATCAGCATCCCGCGCGTCGACGCCTGGGAGATGATGCCGAGCAATCCATATTAACTTCAAGACAGTATGCAGAATAAAAAGAGCCGATCTGTCCTGGAGCGGTTCACCACGGAATACTTACCGAATACAGCAAAACGATTTCGATATAACATAGGCCAGCAAAAATGCTTACCGTGTGCGTTCCCAGGTATCTTTCGTTATTTCGTAATAACAGTAGTCGCCGCTGATTTGTTCGCAATCAGGCACTTGTTTGTATGCCGTTTCTATATACCGCATACCGCATTTCTGTTGTACTCGACCGCTTGCAGGATTGTCTATATGATGACTTGCGTGTATTCTCTTCACTTGCAGCGTGGAGAATGCAAAACCAAAAACTCCCTTACACGCTTCCGTCATAATACCTTTATTCCAATATGTACGACTTAATGCATAATGCACAGACGCACTATCGCGGACATCGTCAATATCGCTAAGGTAAACATAGCCAATGGCCTGTGCGATATTATTCAGTACGATAATCCAGTGATATGTGTCTATTTTTTCATATTCGTCAATCCAACCTGTTAGCAATCGCCTTGTTTCATCAATATCCTTGTGAGGTTCCCAACCCCAAAAACGGCTAACTTCTGGATCTGTCACCCAATTCCGGAACATATCGTCAGCGTCCGTTATTTCATGCTTTCTAAGAAGCAGGCGGCCTGTGTGTATGATTTGAGTTCCTGCGTGATTTAACATACGTTTATTGTTGCCCTTTTACCCCGTTCATTCTGTCATTTTATTCTTCCTCGATATGTTCCCGGCTCATCAGAAACGTGATCTTTTCGAGCGTTTCCTTCGGCAGCGATTTTTTGAGGACACGCTGGGCCTGCCCCATGTGGGTGCGGCGGGTGACGTGGATGAGGACGATCCGTTCGTTGTGCATGCCTTCGAGCAGCTCGGGCAGGTCCTGCACGTGGATGTGTTTGCCCGCCTTTGCTCGGCCGATGTGGTCGGGGTCGAAGAACGTGCACTCCAGCAGCAGCACTTTGGCGTTGGCGACGTGCGGCAGGCGTGCGTAGTCGGCCTTGCCCGTGTCGCCGAGGTATGCGATAAGCGGTACCTCCACGCGGTTGGTGATTTCCACGCCCCGTTTTTTCAGTTCGACGATCTCCGGGCCGCTCAGACCGAGGTAGTCTTCTTTTAGCTTCTGGCGGACGTCGATGATGCTGTACCCCAGCGCCGGCTGCATGTGCCGGACGGCGAAAGGCCTGGCGATCAGGCCTCGACGCAGCTCGAAATCCTCGCCGTCGCGCATCGGGACGAAGTCGTACGGCGGCACGTGGCCCTCGACGCGTCCCCATGCCTTCATTAATTCCACCAGCGGCGGCACGAGGTCGGCGGGCGCGAGGCACACGCCGCCGGCGATATCCTGAAAATCCCGCTGGGCAAAATAATACGTCAGCCCGGCGGCGTGATCGGCATGCCCGTGCGAGAGCAACACGTGATTGACGGGCAGGGCTTCCCGCGGGCATTTTCCGATGTCGAAGCACACGTCCAATTCGGGCACGATGATGACGGACTCCTCGCCGGCGACGCTGTAGCCGACGATGGAAAAATCCGGCGTCTGAATTTGCGATAGTTGGTAGTTTCGAAGAATCATTATTTTCAGGCTGTTAATAACAGGGCACGTTTCTTTTTACCACAGAGGCACAGAGAACTCAGAGAAAAGCTCTGAAAACTCGAACCATGTTGTGGATTCCCTAGTGTCATTCTCTGTGTTTCTCTGTGCCTCTGTGGTAGAAAGAAACGTGCCCTTTACCCAAACGCCAATCGCGCTTGCGGTAACGTTCGTTCGCCGTCACCGCAACGCTTGATCACAATCAATAAAAACACCATCGGGGCCAGTCTGCCGACGAACATGGCGAACATCAGGACAAATTTTCCCGCGTCGTTTACGTTGGCCGTCGCGCCGGTGGACAGCCCCGCGTTGGAACACGCGCTGACGGATTCGAAAAGCACGTCCAGGAACCGTCCGTGCGACCGCACCACGACGGCCAATACGATCGACACGACACACACCGTCGCCGCGTACAACCCTGCCAACGTCACGGCGCGATGCACCAGCTCGCCGCCGACGGATCGGCCGAAAATCTCCGCCCGCCCGCGCCCGCCAAGCCCCGCCCACACCACCACGAACAGCACGGCGAACGTGACGGTCTTCATGCCCCCCGCCGCCGAGCCCGGACTGCCCCCCACGGCCATCAGCACGCACAGGACGGCCTTGCCCGCGTCAGATATTTGGCCGATCTCGTTCGTCCGCATCCCGCCCGTCCGCGACGAGACGCTCAACATCGCGCACGCACGCAGACGGTCCGAGGCACTCATGCCCTGGAACTCCGTTCTGGCCTCGGCCGCGACGCCGAAGTTCCGCCCCGGCTCGGCGGGCTTGACCGTCATGCCGATCGTCTCGACCAGCAGCAGCGTCGTCGTGCCGAAGAACAGCAGCAGCAGCGTCGTCCACAGGACCACCTTGCCGTGCGGCGACAGTCGACACAGCCTCCGCACCCGCACGGGCACGCCCAGCCGGCGGGCTCGCGACAGCCGACCCGGCAGCGACCGCACGCGGACGAGAACCTCCTGAATCACCGGCAGCCCGATGCCGCCCAGCACGATCAGAGGCCCAAACACGCCCAGCACCCGCCACGACTCGCGAAACGAACGCAGGCTGTCGTCGTACAGTCCGAACCCCGCGTTGCAAAACGCGCTGACGCTATGGAACACCGCATACCACGCCGCGCCCGCCGCACTGAGCGGCCGACCCAACGCGTCAAGCTGGCCGTGAAACATCGGGAAAATCAAGGCCGCCCCGATCAACTCAATCACCAGCGTGACGACAACGACAAAGCCCGCCAGCAAGGCCATCTCGCCCGCCCAACGTGACGCGGGCGTCCCGCCCGCGTTGTGCGATCCATTGGCCTTGACAACAGAATATGTTGCGTCTGTTCCGCAGCCAGACGCGGGCAAGATGCCCGCGGGACACGAGGGCGAGACGCCCTCGCCACGTAATACGCCCGTGCCACCGCACAACCGTCGTCCGATCTGCCTCGCCAGCGACAGGCCGAACGTCATGATCATCAGCCCGCCCGCCTGAATCAGCCCGAGAATCACCACCTGGCCGAAAAACGAAAACTCGCTCCCGATCGGCCGCAACGAAAGCCCCGTCAGCGTCGCGGCACTAATGGCCGTGAACAACGCATTGTGAAACCACAGCCGCGCGGCATTCGGCGCCGCCGCGCCCGGCAGCATCAACAACACCGCCCCGCCGACGCACAACACCACCATGCCGCCCACCAACAACCACGCCGGATGCACCCCGCCGCGAATCAGCCACGCCGCGCCCTCCGCCGCCCGCAACACCAACGTAAACAACACGTACACCTGCGCGATGACCACCCACAACGCGCCCGCCGACAGCGTGCAATCCCACACGCACGCCGCCGACACCGCCGACGCCGTCACCGCGATCATCGCAAAATCCAACCACTGCCGACGCACGTACTCGGCAGGCTGACCCGACAACGCCAGACGAACAAACCGCTCCCCCGCCAACGCCGCCGCCAACGCCATCTGCGCCGCCACCAACACCGCCCCCCACGACGACGCAAATCCACCCGCCTTGTGCGACAAATCCCCGTACCCATACAACGCCGCCAAACCCACCGCCGACGCCAACGAAATCACCACCGTCGCCACCGACAACGCACCCCGTGCGCCAAGCCGCAAACGCTCCCCCGCCGTGTTGTCCGTCATGTCGTCGGCCATGGAACGACCGTCCTCAAAAAAGCCAATAGCCATCAGCCAGTAGCCAATAGGGTTTTCGCAGCGCAACGGTAAACCCGCACATCACATTCGAGAGAGCGGCCTCGCAGCTTCGCAGACTCGCAGTTCACACGCTCATTCGCACATCGACAGTATGCCCTGGTTCATGACAAACCTCGCCATACCTACTGGCTATTGGCTACTGGCTCTTCTTATACACGTCCTTCGGATCGAACAGCGGCACGCCCTGGGTTTCCCATTGGCCCGTCGACGTGTTCAGGCGGCGGTAGAAACACGAATAATACCCGTCGTGACAGGCCGCGCCGTGAGGCGTCACCTCGATCACCACCGTGTCCACGTCGCAATCGGTGTAAATGGCGTGCACCTCCTGCACATGGCCGGAGGACTCGCCCTTCATCCAATATTTCTGCCGACTTCGCGACCAGAAGTGCGTCTTGCCCGTCTCGACGGTCGCCAGCAGCGACGACTCATTCATGTACGCCACCATCAGAACCGCCTTGGTGTCCTTATCCACGATCACCGCCGGAATCAGCCCGGCGGCATCGTACTTCAACGTCGCAATCGTTTCCCGCAATGTGTTCGTATCGCTCATAAAATTCCTCATCTCGTGCGAATATCGTACCGGATATCGAGAACGCGGTCAAACTCGCAGACGGAAAACGAGTACCGAAACCGAACACGGAAAACCAAAACCATTTTCACTGGCTCGCCTTTTTGCGCTGTAGAACATGAAAAACAACCGATGGGCCTCCCCGACCTCGCATGTGAAGTACCGGCACACAGCCCCAACGGGGCGTCTTGGGTAGCCCAGGGTGAGCGGTACGCCGCGAACCCTGGGCTACATCAGACGCCCCGTTGGGGCTGTGTACCGGCACTACCACGCGAGGACGGGGAGGCAACCTGCTCTTTTTCACATAACGATCTAATCGTCTCAATCCTTGAAATCTTACAATCCGCGTAATCCCGCTCGGTCTTCGCGAAGTCGGATAGACATGCGCCAATGACCAAAGCGCAAAACAAATTTTCATGCAACTTTTTTCCCGCACGAGCGTCTCATTCTCTGTGTCCTCCGCGGTTTTCTGATAGAATTTCCGTGGCACTCGAAGGAAAACAAACCGTGCCGATCAAACAAACCATCGTGGCGGCAGCCTTGGCGCTGGCCTGCGGGTTGGCAATCGCCACCCACGCGGAATCCCCAGCCACGCAACCGACGGAGGAAGAACCCGCCTGCCAGGAGACACTCCTCGACCTCGCTAAAAACGGCGCCGATTGGGCGACCCGCCTGGCGGCGGCGGGACAACTCGACAAGGAGCACCGCGACATCCTCGTGGCCCTGGTGGCCAGCTTCGAAACCAACGAGCAGCTCGATAAAACCATCCGCGCCGCCGCCACCGCCTGGATGGACGGCGACATCACCACCGTCGCCGCGATATTTGCCCACATCGCGAAACACTCGCAGGACGAAACGGTGTGTCTGGCGGCGGTAGAACGCCTGACCGACCCGGCGGCGTTGACTGATTTCGCGAAAAATCATCCATTCGTGCGCGTGCGGGTCGCGGCCATGGAAACCGTCACCGACCAGGCAACACTCGTCGATATCCTGAAAAGTTTCCCGTGGGGCAGGAACGACCATCGCCTGAATGCGCTGGACAGACTCACCGATCAACCGCTGCTGGCCGATCTTGCGAAGCAGGCCGTCCACTGGGACATCCGCCAGGCCGCGGTGGAAAAAATCACTGACCAGGCGACGCTCTCCGACCTCGCGAAAACGGCCGACGCGGACACCGGTATGGCAGCAGTAAGAAAAATCACCGATCAGGCCGCCCTGGCCGATATCGCCAAACACGCCAAGCTCCTGGACATCAGCCACGCGGCGGCCAGCATCCTCACCGACCAGCCCGCGCTGATCGACCTGGCGACAACCGCCGAACACCTGCTCGTTCGCATGGTGGCGGTGGCCCGAATCACCGACCAGGCCGTGCGCGACGAACTCGTCAAAAACCACCGCGACCCGGAAATCCGCATCCAGTCAATGGCCGACGCGACCGAAGCCCAACTCGCCGAGGTCCTGAAAGTGGTCCAACACTGGAGCACCCGCCTGCCAGGGCCTGACAAACTCTCCGACCAGACCCTGCTGGCCGATCTCGCGAAAAACGCCCGGCACGAGTACGTCCGTCAGGCGGCCGTCGAGCAACTCACCGACCAGGCCGCCCTCGCCGACATCGCCCAAACCGACGACGTCTTCTTCGTCCGCGCGGCGGCGGTGAAAAAAGTAACCGACCAAACTACGCTCGCAAAAATTTTACAGCAAGACAACAACTCGGATGTCCGCCGGGCCGCGATGGAGATGCTGACCGACCAAACCACCCTCGCCGAACACGCCCTGTACGACACCTCCGTACACCTGCGGCAGATGGCGATGGAAAAACTCACCAACCAGGACGTGCTCATCAGAATCGCACAAAACAGGGAAGAGGCATGGACCATCCGCCGGACGGCCATCGAAAAACTCACCGACCAGGCCGTCCTCGCCGACGTCGCGAAAAACGACGAGCACCGGGACGTGCGGCTGGCGGCGGTGGAACAACTGACCGATCAGGCCGCGCTGGCCCGCATCGCCAAAGACAACACCTCCGATAAACCCGACCACCTGGACCTGCGCGTGGCGGCCATCAAAAAACTGACCGACCAGGACGTGCTCTTCGACATCGCCAAAAACGCCAACTATTCGGGCGCGCAAGCGGCGGCGGCGGAAAAACTCACCGACCCGGCCCGAGTCGCCGAGTATCTGAAGGGTATCACACGATGGACCCCGCCCGCCGATTGGCCCGAGTCGGAAAACGTCACCGACCAGGCCATGTTCCTCGATCTCGCGAAACATTGTGAACACTGGTACCCCCGCCGATTGGCGATAAAACACGTGACCAATCAGGCCACGCTGGCCGAGATCGCGGTCGCGGAGAAGGATCGCACGATACGCGAGTTGATCGTGAAAACGCTGACCGACGACAACGCCCTCGTCGAGATCGCGAAAAATATCGGCGATCATGACCTGCGCGTGGCCGCGGTGAAGCAAATGACCGATCAATCCCTGCTCGCCGACCTCGTAAAAAACAACAAGGTTCGCAACATACACCTGGCGATCCTCGAGTGCATCACCGATCAGACCGTGCTCGCCGACCTCGTGAAAACACACGACGACTGGCCGGTGCGTGCCACGGCGGTGGAGAAGATGACCGACCAGACGTTGCTCCTGGACCTCACGCGGACCCTGGCCGAACGGGAGAATGGCCTGCTCTCCAGGGCGGTGCAACGCATTACCGACCCGGCGACGCTTCAGGAACTCGCGAAAAACGGCACGCATTTCGAGGTACGCCTGCGGGCGGCGGAGAAGGTGGCCGATCAAAAAACGCTCGCCGACCTCGCGAAGAACCATAAGGACTGGGGCATCCGCATGGTGGCGGTGAACAGGCTGACGGACCAGGCCGTGCTCGCGGAGGTCGCCAAGACCGACACGGACGCGAACGTACGCACCCACGCGGTCTTTCAATTGACCGACCAGGCGCTGCTGGCGGACATTGCGATGCAGGCTGCGCATCAGAACATTCGCGTGCAGGCGGTCGGCAAGCTGACGGATCAGCCGCGGCTGGCGGACATCGCGACAACGCACAAGGACGCGGCCATGCGCGTGGCGGCGGTGGAGAGGCTGACCGATACGGCGTCGATTGAGGACATCGTAAAAACCGACGCGGACGAATCCGTGCGTAAGGCGGCGACAGAACGGCAGGCCCAGTTGGCGTGGCTCGCCGAGGCGTTGAGCGATGCGGAGATCCGGCCGATCATCGAGTTCACAATATACAACGACAATGTTACCGGCATGCGTCGGGTCGTAAACGCGATAACCGACCAGGCCGTGCTCACCGGCCTGGCGAAATACGCGACCCACACGGAGGTGCGTTACGAGGCGGTGAGTCGATTGACCGACAACACGACGCTGCTGGAATTCGCGAAGCATTCCAAGGATTACAATCTGCGCGTCCGGGCGACGACGGCCATGACCGATCAGGAGATGCTCGCCGATCTGGCAAAAAACGCGGCCCATCGGGAAGTGCGGGTGGCGGCCATCAAAAAACTGACCGATCAGGCGACGCTGCTGGCGATCGCGAAAACCGGCGACAGTTCGGTGCGGATGGCGGTGATGTACGCGTTGACGGACCAGGCCGCCCTGGCCGAGTTCGCGAAAACCGACACGGATGAGAACGTCCGCTACACCGCGATGTGCCATCTGACCGACCTGGCGGCGTTGGCGGACGTGGCGAAAAACGCGCCTCGCGAGGACGAGCGGCAGCGGGCCTCGGCACGGCTGGCCGAACTGGAACGACAAGTAGAGTGACGCGTCCCCCCCCCTGCGCGGTAATACGGGGCGAACGCATGGAACGTGACGCGGGCGTCTGGCCCGCGTGTGGCGAGGGCATCTTGCCCTCGCAAACCGTTCCATACAACCTGACGCTGTGAAGAACGTCAAGGCTTTCCACACGGCCAACGTGGGCGGGACGCCCGCGAGACACGCGGGCAAGATGCCCGCGTCACATCCGATGCGACCCTTCCCCGCACGGCTACGTGATGTCCCCCGGCACGCCGATGTCGGCGACGATGATTTCGCCGGAGAATTCGCGGGAGGCAGGATTTTCGAAGCCGCGTTTTGGCGCGACGAAGGTGACGGTGCAGGTCGCCCGGATGCACGGACCTGTCGGCAGGCCACTGTCGCAGTCCAGGCCCGTGGGGATGTCCACCGCGACGACGGGCCTGCCGGCACCGTTACACGCCTCGACCGCCCGCGCCAACGCCGGCCTCAACGGACCGACGATCCCCGTCCCACCGATGGCGTCCACAATCACGCCCGCCCCGGCAAGCCGGGTTGACAAGGCGTCGCCGCAACAACGTGACGCGGACGTCCCGCCCGCGTTGTGCGTAGCACGGGCATCTTGCCCGTGAGTCCCACGGGCGTCCGGCCTGTGATGGTCATATGGTACAAGGATTTCGTTCGCCTGTGGCTGTGATATGAAAGACTGATCTACAGGCTGTAGTTGCATGGGCGAGACGCCCATGCGACCCACGGGCGGGACGCCCGTGCTACGGTCCACCTCCTCGATCGGCGCGGCCATCGCCTGGAGACATCGTAAATTCGTCGCCGCGTCGCCGGTGTAGTCCGCCGCCGGTTGCAGCAGGACTGTCACGCACGGCAGACCTCGAACGATCAGGTGCCGTGCGCAAACAAACCCGTCCCCGCCGTTGTTGCCCCCACCGGCCAACACAACCACCGGCCCCGCCGCCACGTCAGTCGCATCCGCCGCGTGCGCCCACAACGCCGCCGCCGCGTCGGCAACCTGCCGGCCCGCGTTTTCCATCAGCAGCAACCCCGGAACGCCAAGCCGCTCCATCGCCAGCCCGTCCACCCGCCGAACCTCCTCACGCGTCAACGACCGTCTCGACATGAGAATCACAACTGTTCGTTAATCGCGGCCTTGAGGTCGACCTTCGACGTCAGGCCTACAAATTTCCGCGTCAGTTGCCCGCCCTTGAACAGCAACACCGTCGGGATGCTCTGGATGCCGAACTTCATGGCGGTGTCCTGGTTTTCGTCGGTGTTGACCTTGCCGATTTTCGCTTTGCCGTGGAAATCCTTGGCCAATTCGTCGATGACCGGCCCGAGCATTTTGCAAGGCCCGCACCACGGCGCCCAGAAGTCCACCAGCACCGGCACGTCCGCGCCGAGCACTTCGCTCTGAAAATTCCCGTCCGTAAATTCGATCACAAATTCGCTGGCCATGGTTGGCTCCTTTCTGATTCACACCCGCCGCTCTGGAGCGACATCCTAGGTGCGCACCGGGGGCAAAGTCAATGCACTTCCAATACCAAGTAACGAGTAATGAGTAACGAGTGACGAGGAATTCGAAATTCCATCCAAAACGCGGAACTCCTCGTTACTCGTCACTCGTTACTCATCGCTTGTTCTGTCGCCACGTCGTTGCAAAATCACCGCCGGCGCCGCAGCAGCGCCAGGCCGCCCAGGGCCAGCAGGGTCATCGTCGCCGGTTCGGGAATGCCCGTCAGGTACGCGTAGGATTCCAGGATCTGCGCATCCGTCAGCACGCAGTCGTACGCGGCGAGATAGCTGAAGCCAAAGCCTTGAATGCAGCGGTAGTCGGTGCCAAAGCGGCCGATGGACTCGCTGCCCGTCCCGCTGTAGGCGAAGCCCGTGAGATCGTCATCGTAGTCGAGCGTCAACACCAGCTCGCCGTCGACGTAGTATCGCACCTGCTGGGCGGCAATGTCATGCACCTTCACGAACTGGAACCATTGATCGCGTGGGATGATGCTGTTGACGTCGTTCATCGCGTTCACCCCGACGCCGCCCAGCGTCCATCGCTCTGTCACCCACTCCCCCGCGTCCTCCTTGTACACCGGCCCGGACATCACCGTGGCGGAATAAAACGTACGCCCCCTGGTGGAGTACAGGAACATGTCCTGCCAACTCGTCCCATGGCCGGCGCCGAGGCCCGCGTTCTGTAACGCAAAGAAATCCGACGCGACGTAGAAATACCCCACTTCCGTATAGCCGACCGCACCATCGAAAATGGGCGTGCCATTGTACGAACTGCCCTTCGTGTACGCGGGGCCGAGGGCTTCGAGCCACCCGTAGTTTTCAAAATTGAGGTACGCCCGACTGTCGTCGCCGGCGGCCACGTACTGCGGCGCGGCGAACCGGTTGGGATCGTTATCCTCGTCACTCAGCTTGGATTCGTAGCTCGGAGGGTCGCTCCAGTATGCATAGTTCCCAGGCCGGCCCTCCAACGCTCCCGCGTTCGCAACGCTGCCCGAGTTGAGCACCCTGCCCGTGGCGGGATCCCACGACGTATTCACATCCCATTCCAGCACCGGCTGCGGCACCGCCGCCAACGCCGACGCGGCCACGAAACACGCCATACACACCATCGTTACTCGAAGACTGGACATAAACTCTCCCTTCATGGAAAGAACGAAAAAGAAAATGCATTCAACATGATCATGCCATCCAGCAATCCTCGCGGGCTGTACAACAGAACTACCGGCCGCGGCGCCGCAGCAGCGCCAGGCCGCCCAGCGCCAGCAGGGTCATCGTCGCCGGCTCGGGAATGCCCGTCAGGTATGCGTAAGATTCCGTGATCTCGTCGAGCGACAGCACGGTGTTGTACGCGGCGAAGTAGCTCAGACTCATGCCGGTCAGGCAGCGGCCATCGGTGCCGAAGTGGCCGATGACGTCGCCGCGCCCCTCAAAGACGTAGTGGGTGAGGTCGAAGTCAAACGGCGACGTAAACACCAGTTCGTCGTTGATGTAATATCGAACCTCGCTCGCCGCAACGTCGAACACCTTGGCCAACTGAACCCACGCGTCACGCGGAATGTACACGTTGACGACGTCCTCGTGACACCACCGGTTGTCGTTCGTCGGATTCGACACCCGGCCGTCAACCATCTCCGTCCAGGACTTGAACGTGATCGTCAGGCCTTTGTCGGCATACAGGAACAGATTCTGGTTGTTCGTGTCATGGGCCGCGCCGATGCCCGTGTTCTCCAGAACCGCCATGTCCGACGCGAAGTAGAAAAATCCGATCTCCGTGTAGCCAACGGCGGGCGAAAACACCGGATTGCCGAACTCGTACCGCTGACTCTCGACACCGATGTACGAATACTTGTTCATATCCACATAAGGCCGGTCGCCTGCCCCCGCGCCGCCAGCCACGTACTCCGGCAGGCCGAACAACTCAGGATCCACCGGCTTGCCGCTGTACAGGTTGTTCCAGTTCGAGGTGCTTCCCACGCCGCCCTTGAGCGGACCCGCGTTAAGGCTGCCCGTGTTGTCAATGAACCATGTGCCCGCGTCGCCGTCCCACCACCACGACGAGGCCACATCCCACTCCAGCACCGGCACCTGCCCCGAAACCGCCCCCACGCCCGTGCCCGACGCCGCCGTCGCCGACGCGGCCATGAAACACGCCACGCCGACAACAATCACCATCCGAAGGCCTCGCATAACCTCTCCTTTCGCGAAGGAACAACCAATAAGAACTGCCGCCCACACAATCATGGACAGTACGTCTATTTTTACCCGACTTTCGCGTTTTGACAAGGGAATACAGGGCCATCGCATCTACATTCGCCCATTTTTTCGTACAAGAGACTGTTAGGCTGTTAGACTGTTAGGCGCCGGCTGATGTGAGATTGGGCCTAATTTTTCATAAGCCTCTCCCTAACAGCCTAACAGTCTA
>Ga0123353_10000574_pt1 | contig 44995 bp, 42 predicted proteins | sample TergutLab28metaG_3_FD_92763 | JGI IMG/M metagenome (GOLD analysis project Ga0123353, IMG submission 92763) | Labiotermes labralis P3 segment gut microbial communities from Petit-Saut dam, French Guiana - Lab288 P3 | ecosystem: Host-associated > Arthropoda: Insects > Digestive system > Gut ... | reverse complement strand
ATTAGGGCGTGTTTGAAAAATCCCCGTGTGCAGATTTTTGAGCGATTTTTTCGCCGCACAAGGTAAAATTTTGAAGGAATACGCCCGTATTTCAAGAAATTTTAACGCGGTGCGACGGAAAAATCGCCAAAAAGCTGTGCTCGTGGGGTTTTTCAAACACGCCCTAATATTATATCACGAAACCACCTTGTTCGTCAAATTTTTTTGCCGTGAAAAATTTGCCGCTTTATCAAGTTAAATCCTTGACACCAACTCCCTGCCTTGTTATAATAAAATGAACCCAAAAATAAAACGAGGGGACGGTTGTTTTTTATGGCAATGATACAGACATTTTTTGTCAGCCTCCTGCTATTCTTCCAGTCCGCTTTCGCGCCCCTGATTTACGACATACCCAAGGGCGCGGTCGATTACGGCGGCGGCGCTTACGCGGCGGCCGGGGAGGTCACCGAGGGGCTGCGGCTGTTTGAGGACGGCGAAACCGATTACGTTATTGTGATTCCCGACGGCGCTCCGCAATCGTTTTATACGGGCGCGCGCTGGCTCAACGAATTCCTGAATGAAATGCTGGGCAGGGACAAAAACGCGCCCGGGCCTTTGACGGTTATCGCCGAATCGGCCTATGAATCGGGCAAGTTTATTTCCATCGGTAAAACGGCTTTGGGCGGCAGTGAGCTGGAATCCGCCGTGAACGCGCTTGAAACCGACGAGAGCTTCGTCAAAATGACCGTCGGAGACAACATCTTCATCAGCGGCAGCGCGGCCAACGGCCGGGGCACGATGTACGGCTGCGCCAGCTTTATCGAGGAGCAGCTGGGATGCCGCTGGTACACCCCGGAGCTGAGAACCACGCCGAAGAAGCAGACAATCTTTATTAAGGACGAGCTGTACGACGCGCAGAATCCCATGCTGGATTACCGGGACGATTACTGGCCGTATGTTTACCTGTACCCCGAGTTCAAGGCCTTCCATAAGCTCAACTCCTTTATGGGTATGGGTATGGGAGCAGAGTACGGCAACCAGTTCAACTACTTCGGCGGCTTCTGCCATACGCTGTGGTTTTTACTTCCCCAGTCGATGTTCGCGGCCGAGCCGACGTTGTTTTCCTACCAGAAGGACCGGGGAGAATGGACCCCGCACCAGCGCTGCCTGACGAACCCGAGGGTATTCGAGATTGTCCGGGACGGCGTGTTTGAGTGGATCAGCCACCACGAGAATGATCCGAACTTCAAGATCGTGTCCGTCACCCAGGAGGACAACGACTATCCCTGCCAGTGCGACAACTGCCTGGCCATGGACGCGATGTACGGCGGCCCGTCCGGCACGAACATCTGGTTCACGAATGAGATCGCCAGAGCTGTTAAAGAAAGATTCCCCCACAGGCCCGACATCCTGATTGACACCTTTGCCTACACCTACACCGTAAAGCCGCCGAAAAACATCGTTCCCGATAAGAACGTCATCGTGCGTTTCTGTACGATGGGCTCCTGCTTTGTCCACCCGCTGGAGGACTGCGGCCACGGCAGGGGCAGTGACGGTATTTTCGCGGATATGAAGCCCCATACAAGCGCTTTGGCCCAATACATGAGGGAATGGAATGAGCTGTGCAAGGTCAACGGCGCGCAGATGTATGTCTGGGATTATACGACCTGCTTTGAATTCTACCCCGCCATTTATCCGAACTTCCAGGTGCTGGCCGCAAACCTCCAATTCTTTGTGGAAAACAGCGTGCGCGGCGTATACGAGCAAGGCTATGACACGGGCGGGACAGAGGTGCTTCCCGGCAGCGCCAGCGGCGAGTTCGGGGAGATGCGCGGCTACCTGCTGGCCAAGCTGCTGTGGGATCCCTACCAAAACACCAACCAGATTATGGACGAGTTCATGAACGCCTACTACGGCAGGGGCGCGGCCCCCTATGTCAGGGAATTCCTTGATTATTTTACGAACAAAACAATTGGCATGAACCATTTGGGCGTGTTCGGCCGCGTCGAGGTTTTCACCTATCTGACGCCCGCCGAGTGCAGGAAGATGGACGCGCTCTTCGACAAAGCCGAGCAAGCCGCGGCGGGAAACAAGGATCAGCTGCTGGCCGTCAAACGCACCCGGCTGTGCCTGAAGCTTCACGAAGCCAACTATATGATCGGCGATTACTCCTGGTGCAACCCCAACAGGCTGCGCAACAACAAGGCGCTGTTCTACGAATGCGTCTTGCTGGGCCTTGACAGGTTCAGCGCGGCCATGGTCGAGCCGTATAACACCTACGTCTGGCTGCACCGCCCCTATGACTGGGCCAAGATGAAATCCTGGATCGATTTTGTGGATGTGGATAAGCTTGTCCCGATGGATTTGGAAGCGTACAGGCAGGCGCACGGCACTCCGTAACAATTTTGGCTGCTGTTACACGAAGCTCCCCCGGGCGTTATGCTTGGGGGAGCAAATTCGTGTAGTGTGGGAAAGTGGAAAACAGTCAAACCTGTAAATTTAGATAGTGATTCGCAAAAATTTTATTGACTTTCAACGCTTACATCATGTATAATTAAATATCTATGAGAAACCATTAAGGTTGTGTTGAAAGATGGGTAAAATCCTTGTTCTTACCGAAAAACCCTCCGTCGCCCGCGATATCGCCCGCGTACTGGGCTGCAAACAAAACGCCGACGGCTGCATCATCGGGCCAAAGTACATCGTGACGTGGGCGCTGGGCCATCTCGTGACCCTGGCCGACCCCGAGGCCTACGACGGCAAATATAAGACCTGGCGGCTTGAGGACTTGCCCATGCTGCCGAAAAAGATGCAGCTTGTCGTCATCAAAGAGACGTCGAAGCAATTCAAGGCCGTGGCGGCGCTGATGAAGCGGTCCGACGTGGACGAGCTTGTCATCGCCACGGACGCAGGCCGTGAGGGTGAGCTGGTCGCGCGGTGGATCATGATAAAAGCCGGCTGGCGCGGCGTGACGAAGCGGCTGTGGGTATCGTCGCAGACGGACGCCGCGATCAAAAGCGGCTTTCAAAACCTCAAGCCGGCGAAAGACTACGACAACCTGTTTTACTCAGCCTCCGCCCGAAGCGAGGCCGACTGGCTCGTCGGGCTGAACGTGACGCGCGCGCTGACGTGCCGCCATAATGCCCAGCTCGCCGCCGGGCGCGTCCAGACGCCGACGCTGGCGCTTATCGTCAGGCGCGAGGAGGAGATCGCGAAGTTTAAGCCGAAGGATTATTTCACGGTTATGGCGGACTTCGGCGGCTTTACCGCAACGTACAAGGACTCAAAAAATCAGTCCCGCTTTTTTGAGCGCGAACAGGCCGAGGCAATAGCCAAGTCGGCCGGCGGCAAAAAAGCCGCGCTGACGGAGGTCAAAAAGGAGTACAAGAATCAGCCGCCGCCCGCCGCATACGACTTGACGGAGCTGCAGCGCGACGCAAACAAAAAGTACGCCTACTCCGCGAAGCAGACGCTGTCGCTGATGCAAAGCCTGTACGAAACCCACAAGCTGCTGACTTATCCGCGCACGGACTCGCGCTACATCACGGACGACGTGGCGCCTACCCTGCCGGACCGTTTGAAAGCGGTTTCAGTCGGGCCGTACAAAGAGTTCGCGCAGAAGATATTGCGCGCAAAGCCGATTCCGACGAAGTATATCGTCAATAATAGCAAGGTGAGCGACCACCACGCCATCATCCCGACGGAACAGTTCGTCAACCTGTTGAGCCTTTCCCATGAGGAACGCAACATCTATGATCTTGTCGTGCGGAGATTTTTGGCGGTGCTGAGTCCGGCGTTTGAATACGAGGAAGTCAAAGTGAAAATCGCGGTTGACAAAAATCACTTTTACGCCAAAGGGCACACGGTCAGAAGCGCGGGCTGGAAAGAGCTTTACGGCGTGTCCGCGTCCGACGACGAGGACGACGATCCCGACACCCGCTCGCAGAATCTGCCCGAAATGCGCCAGGGTGCGGTGATGCATGTCAAAGATTGCAGGGTCATAAGCGGCAAAACGAAGCCGCCCGCGCGGTATACCGAGGCGACGCTGCTGACGGCGATGGAGAAGCCCTTCGGCCAGGTTGACGACGAAAAGCTGCGCTCCGTTTTGGAAACGACGAGCGGCTTGGGCACCCCGGCGACGCGGGCGGATATCATTGAGAAGCTATTCGACTCGTTTTGCATCGAGCGCAAGGGCAAGGAGCTGCACCCCACGTCCAAGGGCAAGCAGCTTGTTTCCATCGTGCCGGTCGATCTGAAGTCGGCGGAGCTTACGGCCAAGTGGGAGCAGCGTCTCCAGCAGATAGCCAAGGGCGCCGAGAGAAGCGACAGGTTCACGGAAGAGATGCGCGAATACGCCGCGTCGCTCGTGCGGTCCGTCGTGGCCAGCGAAGCGAAATTTACGCACGATAACGTGACGCGGGACAAGTGCCCCGACTGCGGCAAATACCTGCTGGACGTCAACGGCAAAAAGGGACGGATGCTCGTCTGCCCGGACAGGGACTGCGGCTACAGAAAGAGCGTGGCCATCGTTACAAACGCCCGGTGCCCGAACTGCCACAAAAAGCTTGAGATGCGCGGCGAGGACGACAAGAAAATCTTTTCATGCGTCTGCGGATACAGGGAACGCGTGTCAGACTTTGACAAGCGGCGTGACACGGCGGGGGCGGGCAAGCGAGACGTGGAGAAGTATTTGCAGAGCCAAAGGGCGCAGACGGCGGGCGGGAATGCTTTCGCGGAGGCGCTTGCAAGGGCGCAGGATGAGAAGACGAATTGAGAATGGAGAATTAACGTGTTGGGAACGCAGTGCGCTGAATGCAGGGCGCGTCACCCTCGGCGCGCCGTTCTGTAGAAAATTTGTATTTTCGGAGGGCAAAATGTTAGAGGTTAAATTTTACGAATTAGAAGAAATTGACGATTCTCTGCTTAAATTTGCTGTTATTGTAAGTATTTATAATGGTAAGTGGATTTATTGCAAACATAAAGAACGAGAAACTTGGGAAATAGCCGGCGGTCACGTAGAAGCAGGAGAAACCCCTTTGGAAACTGCAAAAAGAGAATTACAAGAAGAAACAGGCGCAATAGAATTTGATTTAGAAGCAATTTGTATATATTCAGTGAAACGGGATAACGAAAGCTATGGATTGTTATGTTATGCTACAATAAAAAAATTGGGCAAGCTTCCTGATACTGAAATCGAAAAGATCAGTTTTTTTGATAATGAACCTGAAAATCTAACGTATCCGGATATTCAGCCAAAGCTATTTGATAAAGTGAAAAAGATCAAATGTCCAAAATAAGCATTTTCTACAGCTATAAATCCATCAAAGGAGGATTACGCTGATGTTAAAAAAGCTCATCGCCGTATGCTGTGTATGCGCAGTGCTGTTTTCGCTGTCCTCCTGCAAAAAGGACGACGGCCATAACCGCTCTTTCGTGTATCCCATCGCGTCCGATCCCGGCAGCCTCGATCCGCAGATATGCGCCAATGACACGGCGGGCACAGTCATCAACAACCTGTTCGAGGGGCTGGTAAGGCTCGACGAAAGCGGCGCCATTATTCCCGGCGTGGCGGAGACGGTGGATGTGTCGGCCGACGGGCTTGCGTATACCTTTTATCTGCGCAAGGATACGAAGTGGCATCTCATCGACAACTTTAAAAAGATATTGGGAGAGGACTTTAAGGACACCTTTGAGACGTCCGTCACGGCTCACGACTTTGTGTTCGGCTTCCGCCGTGCGCTTTCGCCCGAGACGAACGCCCCGAATGCCGATACGCTCTTCGTCATCCAAAACGCCCAGGCCGTCAACAGCGGCGCGCTCCCGGCAACGGAGCTTGGCGTCGAGGCGGTTGACAACCATACCCTGCGCATTACGCTCGGCACGCGCTGCGCCGATTTCCTTTTGATACTGACGCAGCCCATCTGTATGCCGTGCAGCGAGACGTTCTTTACGGCGACGAAGGGCAAGTACGGGCTGTCCATAGACTACACCCTGTGCAACGGCCCGTTTTACCTGTCAAAGTGGTCGGCGGACAAATCGATGCTTCTGCGCAGGCACGTCGATTACTGCGGCGAAAGCGTTGCGAAGCCTCTTACCGTGAGCCTGTACGTGAAGCCGTATGAGGCGGGATTCCAAAAAGAAGTGTCGGATGGCACCTATGACGCGGGGCCAATAAACGAGGCGGATGCCGCGCAGTGGAAAAACGCGGGGCGGATAAAGTCTTACCAAAACACCACGTGGAGCCTGTGCTTCAACACGGCGGGGAATGTACTTGGGAATCTGAACGTCCGGCTCGCGCTGTGCAGGGCGACCGACTATAATATGTTTGAATTCCCCGGCGAACGCGCGCGCGCGAACGGACTGCTGCCGGGCTGCGTCCGCGTGGGCGACAAGGAGTACCGCGAGGTGGCCGGAAGCGCGGTTTTTCCGCAGACTGACGCGGCGCAGGCAAAAGATTTGTGGGAACAGGGGCTGAAAGAGCTGGAGCTTTCGTCCGCAGGCTTTACGGTGCTGTGCACGCCGGAAAACGAGCAGCCCGTGAAGCGGGTCATCCAGAGATGGCAGCAGGCTTTCGGCGTTTCGGTCAAGGTGAGCGTCAACGTAAAGGAACTGCCCGAGCTGAAAAAGGCCGTCGAGTCAGGGAACTACGACGCGGCGCTTTATCCCGTGACGGTTCAAAGCGCGTCCGCGGTCCTCAGCCTGACGGACTTTTTGCCCGGCGCGAAGCGCAATATTGTCGGACTGAACTCCGAGACCTACAGCAACATCGTCCGGGAAGTGATCTCGGCGGGTACCTCCATGTCCGTCGTGGAGGGCTGCCGTACGGCGGAGACCTTTCTTTTGCAAAACGCCGCCGTTTACCCGCTTTATCACGCGTCGCAGTATTTCGCGCTGGCGGAGAACGCGGAGGGGATATATTTATGCCCGGCGGGAAAGACGGTGAGCTTTATGTCGGCGGTAAAGTTTGATTAACTTGACGAGTGGGACTGAACATGAATAAAAATAAACGGGCAATCACGATCATATTCTCCTGGTTTTTGGTGCTTGCGTGCATGGGCCTGATCTTTTACCTGTCGCACCAAAGCGCCGAGGTTTCATCGCAGCAGAGCGAGGAAGCGATGAACTCTCCGCTGGCTTTTCTGTTTCGGTACATAGACCACAACACGTTTCGGAAAGTCGCGCACTTTCTGGAGTATGTCGGGCTTGCATTTTTGTGCTGTAACGCCGTATACGTGAGCCGCGAAAGGAAAAAATTTTCTCCGTTTCTGCCGTTTCTGATATGTTTTGTGTACGCCGTGAGCGACGAGATCCATCAGATTTTCATTCCGGGGCGCGCGTGCAGGCTGTTTGATATCGGCGTTGACTGCGCGGGGATACTGGCCGGAATGGCGGCGTATTTTGCGCTGCGCAAGGTTTGCGGCGCGGCAAGAACTTTTTTTGCGGGCAAAAAGACAAATCGCGTGTTGAAACAATAGATAATAGGTAGAAGTTGGGCGTCATTGCGAGCGCAGAGAAGCGTTTTTTTATAGCGGGGTTGGTGCGCGAAGCAATCCAGTTATGCAACTTTATTTTTCTAATCTCTGAACCGTTTGCTGACTGGATTGCTTCGCGCACGAACATTGTTATTACTCAACGTTTCTCCGCGCTCGCAATGACGCGTGTTTTACCCGGCATCTATCATTTCGGCACGCGATTTGCATTAAAAACGATAAAACTACTTGAAAATAGGTTCTGAGGGCGGAAAGAATGATCTTTCCGCCCCTTGCGCCAATTCCGCGTTTACAGCGCTGTTGCGCGTCAGGTCAGATCGTCGCCTGCCGTGTCCTTGAGAACGGCGTTTTCTCTGAAAAGCAAAGAGAGGCACCATATTCCGGCCAGCGCTACCAGCGTATAAATGATACGGCTGACCACCGCGCCCTGTCCGCCGAAAATCCAGGCCACGATGTCAAATTGGAAAAGTCCGATACTGCCCCAGTTAAGCGCACCGATGACAACTAAAATCAGAGATATTCTGTCAAGCATTCATTTCAACTCCTTATATGCTTCTCGTGAATAGTATGTACGGGTACGTTTTTATTATACAACGGACGGATGTTATTTTTTTGTATTTATTTTCCTTGAATTTTGACGGCGAATGATATATAATATTTTGGTATATAATGATTTGTGGCAAGACCTCAACAAGAGAACAGGAGGAAAAAATGTTTTTTGATACGATTAATTTGAAATCTGATGAAATATTTTTAAAATTAGACAGAACGATTGAGGCTAATCCGGAAAAAAGATGGGTACCTTGCTATGAATTTAAAATATGTCTTGGTTTTGACGGAACAGAAGCAGGGCATTGTAATTTTCGTGTCGGATATACAGAAAAATTGTATTTCGGAGGAAACATCGGGTATTCAATTTATGAACCGTTCAGAGGAAACCATTATGCCGGAAAAGCTTGTTTGTTATTATTTGAATTAGCCCGTATGCATGGGATGAATTTTTTATACATCACATGTAATCCTGACAATATTGCTTCAAGAAAAACTTGTGAGTATGCGGGCGGTGTTCTTGAAGCAATCGTTGATTTACCGACAGATAATGATATGTATTTAGACGGCGAAAAACAAAAATGTATATATCGCATTAACCTTTAGAAAGGAAAAGATGTAAAATGAGCGATCTCAGGCAAATCGAGATAGCGCAGGGCGTCGATCTTTGCGCGGTAAAAACGGACATGTTCAAAACGGGGAGGATCAGCGTGACCATGGCGCTGCCTTTGGGCGGCGACATCGCGGCCAACGCGGCGCTCGTGTATATTCTGCGCCGCTCATGCGCGAAATATCCCGACTTCACGTCGCTGAACGGGCATCTGGACGAGCTGTACGGCGCGGCGCTGTCGGCCAGCGTCACGAAATTGGGAGAGGCGCAGACAGTGAATTTAAGCATAAGCGCGATCGACGACAGGTTCGCGCTGGGCGGCGACAGTGTGCTCGAAAGCGCGGCGGAGCTTCTGCTGTGCATGCTGTTCGAGCCGAAGCTCGTTGACGCGAACTTCACGCAGGAGGACGTGGACATTGAAAAGCGGCTCCTGCTGGAACGCATGTTGAGCGAGCTGGACGATAAAACGGTATACGCCATGCGCCGTTGCCAGGAGCTGATGTGCGCGGACGAGCCTTTCGGCCAAAGCAGATACGGAACGAGAGAGGACATCCTGTCGCTGACGCCGGACAGGATATACGCCGCGTGGAAAAACATGCTGGCGACGGCGGTCATACGCTTCGTGGCGGTGGGCAGCGCGGACGCGGACGAAATCGCGCGGTCGCTTAAAAAGCGCTTTGAGTCCATCGAACGCAGGCCGGCGGCGACCTCCACGAGGTTCATCGCCGAAGCCGGGGAGATGAAATACCACAGTGAGGAAATGGCCGTCAAGCAGGGCAAGCTCGTTATGGGATTCCGCGCCGGCATGGCCCGCAAGGACGATTATGATTCCGCCATGACCGTGATGTGCGACGTTTTCGGCGGCGGGACGTATTCGAAGCTGTTTTCCCACGTCCGCGAAAAGATGAGCCTGTGCTACTACTGCTCGTCAAGGCTCGACAAGGAAAAAGGGTTGATGATGGTGCAAAGCGGCATCGAGACGGAAAACGAGGAAAAGGCCAGGGCCGCGATACTGGAGCAGCTCGACGCTGTCAGAAGCGGCGATTTTACGAGTGACACTTTCAACGCGTCGATCATGTCGATCAACGAGACGCTGCGCTCCTATGACGATTCGCCCGAGGTGCTCTGCCAGTGGTACTCGATGCAGCTGCTGGAGGACGTCACAAAGACGACGGAGGAACGCATGGCGGAGATCAACGCGGTAACGCAGGAGCAGATAAGCGAAGCGGCGAACAAGGTGACGCTGGATACGGTGTTCATGCTGATCGGAACAAAGGAGGACGGCGAAGATGAAAACTGAAATCATAGAAAACGGCAGGCTTAATGAGAGTTATTACCGCGCGGAGCATCCCTCGGGGCTGACGATACTGGTGCTGACCAAGCCGGACTACACGGGAAGCCACGCGATTTTCGCGGCGAAATACGGCTCGATCGACACGAAAATACAGGACGCCGACGGAGCTTTCCGCGATATCCCGGCCGGTACGGCGCATTTTCTGGAGCATAAGCTGTTCGAGAGCGAGGATCTGGACGCGTTCGAGCGGTTCGCGAAAACAGGCGCCTACGCGAACGCCTTTACGAGCTTTGACCGCACGGCGTATATCTTCTCGTGCTCCCAAAGCTTCAAGGAAAATCTTGAGATACTCCTTGACTTCGTGCAGTCGCCGTACTTTTCCGAGGAGACCGTGCGCAAGGAGCAGGGCATCATCGGGCAGGAGATACGCATGTACAAGGACGTGGCCGGATGGCAGGTCATGTTCAACCTGCTGGGCGCGCTTTACCACGAGAATTCCGTGAAGATCGACATAGCGGGCACGGAGGAATCCATCGCCGGGATATCGGCCGACATGCTGTACGGCTGCTACAAAAACTTCTACAGCCTGCGCAATATGGTGCTGGCCGTCGCCGGGAACGTGACGCCCGAGGACGTGCTGGAGGTAGCCGACAGGCTGTTAAAGGCGGAGGAGGGCAAGGCGGTTCAGCGCGAGTTCAAAAGGGAACCCGCAAAGCCCGCGCGGACGTATGTCGAGGAAAGCTTGGCCGTCAGTACGCCGAACTTCCTGTTAGGCTACAAGGAGGATATCTCCACGCCGGAAAGAAGCGTAAAAGAGTCGCTGTGCACTGAAATTATCCACGAGGTTATCGCGGGGAAGTCGTCGCCGCTGTATAAAAGACTCCTGGAGGACGGGCTGATCAACGCGGGCTTTTCATTCGAGCACTTCGCGGGCTACGGCTTCGCGTGCTCTTTTTTCGGAGGAGAGTCCGCAAAGCCGCAGGAGACCGCCGACGAGATCAAAAAAGAGGTTGCCAGGATCAAGGAAACGGGCATAAGCGGGCAGAGCTTCGAGCGGGCGCGCAGGAAGCTCTACGGCGGAATGGTCATGATGTACAACGACGTGGAGGATATCGCCCGTGACCTGATGGAGGCGCATTTCAGCGGCACAGGGCTGTTCGATACGGTGGAGACGTGCGTAAGCCTTACGCTGGAGGATGTGAACGGGCGGCTGAGAGAGATACTGGACGGGGACACGGCGGCGCTGTCGATTATAAATCCAATCGTGCATTAAAAACCTTTATTTCAAAAGGGAGGCTTGCAAAATGGACTACACCGAAGTATATTTCAAGGGCATAGACTACGCTTTCAAGGTACGGCAGGTTTTGGCGGAATTCACGCTGTTCGGGCACACGGTCAGTATCAAATGGTACGGCGCAATCATCGCGTTCGGGTTTACGCTGGCGGTGCTTTGGGGCGGGCGCGTGGCGTACAAGTGGAAGATGGATCTCAACAAGATGCTCGACATACTGATCTTCGGCACCGTCGGCGGCGTTATCGGCGCGAGGCTTTATTATGTCGCTTTCGAGTGGGACTACTACGGCCAGAACCTGTCCGAGATATTCAAGACGTGGAACGGCGGACTCGCTATCTACGGCGGGCTGATCGGGGGACTGGTCGCGGCGTTCATCACGTGCAGGGTGATTAAATTGAACTTTTTGAACCTGCTTGACTGCGCGGGCATGAGCTTCCTCATCGGGCAGGGCATCGGGCGCTGGGGCAACTTCACGAACCAGGAGGCTTTCGGTACGAACACCGATCTGCCCTGGGGCATGTGGAGTACCACCGTGCGCGACTATATCATACGCCATCAGCGCGCGTTCGAGGCGCAGGGGATCACCGTGAACGCGGGATCGTTTGCGGACAAAGCCTATGTGCATCCGACATTTCTTTATGAATCGCTGTGGTGCCTGCTTTCGTTTTTGATCCTGTACATCATTTACCGCCGGTACCGCAAGTTCAGCGGTCAGTTGATCCTGTGCTACGGCGTACTGTACGGCGCGGAGCGGATGGTCGTCGAGGGGCTGCGGACCGACAGCCTGTACATGGGGCCGTTTCGCGTGTCGCAGCTGCTGTCGGCGGTGATTGTCGTTGCCTGCGCCGTGACGCTGGTTCTCATGCTGATCAGGCATAAAAAGAACCCGAAGCCGATTGAAGGGGTGGACTATTTCACCGGCGGCGACGGAGAAAATACAGAACCGGAAGAGGCGGCGGTCGAGCAGGCGGAAACCGCGCGCGTGATGGAGGAAAAAGAAAATGATCATTGATAAAATAGAGAACCTCAGCTTGTACTTTCCCGTTTTAGAGGGACTCCCGGAGGCCGCGCGGTTTTTGTCCGCGCACACGGACGGGCAGCTTGAGCCGGGGCGTTACGATATCGACGGGGACAGGATGTTCGCTTTGGCGCAGAGCTATACGACGAAGCCCTTTGAGGGGGCGCAATTCGAGGCCCACAGGAAATATGCAGACCTGCAGGCGGTCACGCGCGGCGGCGAGCGCATCGGCTGGGCGCCGCTTGAGACGCTCACCGAAACGTCGGAGGAATTCTCAAAGGGCGGTGATATCGCGTTTTACAGCGGCGATACAGTCATAAACGCCGATCTGCGCGAGGGCTATTTCGCGCTGCTGTTTCCCCATGACGCCCATATGCCGTGCCTGCACATAGACGGTCCGGGGCATTCGGAAAAGATCGTGATCAAAATTCAGATGCCCTGATTTTTGCTTTCTATACAGGTGCCGGAAAAATGAGTTTTCGGCGCCTGTTTTTCGTTGAAAATTTCCTGTCAATTGACGATCCAGAGCGGACGACCACAATATAAAGAAGTTGAAAAAGGCTGTCCCTTATGCTATAATCAATATAACGGCATGATAACACTTATGCTGATGTTTTTTTGCGGCGAAAGGGTATATAATGGATTCATTTGGGGAATTATGGGGGCTCGTGACGGCGGAGCTTGAAAGCGAGTTATCGGAGGTTATCTACAACGTCTGGATCAAGGAGCTTGTCCCGGTCAGTTTTGACGACGGCGTGGTGACCCTTGCCATCGGCGAATTCAAGCGCAAGATCGTAGAGCAGAAATTCAGCGAGGTTTTGCACGGCGCCTTTGAAAGGACGCTGGGATTTCCCGTCAGCATTGATTTGGTCGAGCCGGAGGGTTCGGAATCCGCCAGAGAAGCGCTGAAAGACAAGAAGCTTCAAAGCGATGACAACACGTTCGACACGTTCGTGATCGGCTCGTCCAACAAGTTCGCCCACGCGGCTGCTTTGGCTGTGGCGGCGAATCCCGGAGGTGCGTACAATCCGCTGTTTATCTACGGCAGGTCGGGGCTTGGCAAGACGCACCTGCTCTGCGCGGTTGCCAACGAGATACGCCAGAACAATCCCGGCGCGAATATCATCCTGACTCACGGCGAGGAGTTCACCAACGAGCTGGTCTACTGTATCGCGCAGAAAACCATGAAGCAATTCCAAAACAAATACCGCTCCGCGGATGTCCTGCTGATGGACGACGTGCAGTTCATCGCCGGGCGCGAGCGGACGCAGGAGGAGTTCTTCCACACTTTCAACACCCTGACGCAGGACGGCCGCCAGGTGGTGCTGACTTCCGACAAGCCGCCCAAGGATATACTGACGCTGGAGGAAAGGCTGCGCACGCGCTTTGAATGGGGACTGATCGCCGACATACAGCCGCCGGATATCGAAACGCGCATGGCCATCATCCAGCAAAAGGCCGATCTTTTGGAGCTTGAGCTGAGAGACGACGTGGTGCATTTTATCGCCGACAAGCTGAAAAACAACATCCGCCAGCTTGAGGGCGCGGTGAAGAAGATCAAAGCGATGGAGTCCCTCCACGGGGCCACGCCGAATATGACGACGGCGCAGACCGCCATCAAGGACATTTTGAGCGAGGAAAAGCCGCCGGTTACGATTGATGAGGTCATCACGGAGGTGGCGCGTACATACGGCGCCGATCCAGCGGACATACGCTCCAAAAAGCGGGACGCGCAGACGTCGCGCATGCGTCAGATATCCATGTATGTGGTGAGCGAGATAACGGGCATGTCCACCAAGGCCATCGGGCTGGATTTCGGCGGGCGGGACCACTCCACGGTCGTGTATGCGCTGCAGGAGATGAAAAGGCTGCTGGCGAAGGATTCGTCGCTGCGGGCGACGGTGAGCGATATTATCAAGAATGTGCAAAAAAGTGATTAGGGCGTTGAAATATGGAATATTTCGATTTGATGGCAAAAGAATATGATACGGATGTAAGAATTAAAAGAGCAAAGGCGATAGCTGATGAAATCCGTTTGCATATTGCTGGCGGGCAGATAAAAACCGCTCTTGAATACGGTTGCGGAACCGGGCTTGCAGGATTTCAGCTGTTGAATGATTTCGATTCTATTCTATTTGCGGATTCCTCTCCCGAAATGATAGAACAGGTAAAGCAAAAGCTGCTTGTCCTGAAAAAATCAACGGAAACCGCGATCTGCTGTGATTTTATGACGGATTCGCCGCAGGATTTAAGCGTTGACTGCATTTTTTCAGTACTTGTATTACATCATATTAAAGATACAAAAACTATTTTATCCCGTTTATACAGCGCGCTGCGCGACGGGGGACAGCTTCTGATGATTGACATCAATACAGACGACGGGGGCTTCCACGCGAATCATCCCGGCTTTGACGGGCATAACGGATTTGACCAGTCAGCGCTTATTGACTTAGCCGTGGAAGCGGGGTTCAGAAAAGCGGAGGCAAAGACTTTTTATCACGGCAGCAAAACGGCAGGTGAAGAAGAGAAACCGTACTCTCTTTTTATTTTAGACGCTATGAGATAGTCTCAGATGGGAGATATTTAACTTGGGCATTTTCAAAAAGATCAACCGGGGCCTGAAAAAAACCCGCGACAGCATGGCCGGGGCGATAGACACGGCGCTGCGCGGCAAAACGGAGGTCGATGACGATTTCTATGACGACCTTGAGGAGATACTCGTCATGGGCGACGTGGGCGTAAATACGTCCGTGGAGATCGTCGAAAGGCTTCGTGAGCGGACCCGTAGGGAAAACCTCCGTACGCCGGAAAAGGTCCGCGCGGCGATCAAGGAGATCGTGGCCGGTATGCTGTCCGGCGGGCAGGAGATGAACCTGCTGACCACGCCGTCGGTGATTTTGGTCATCGGCGTGAACGGCGTGGGCAAGACGACGACGATCGGCAAGATGGCCGCCTATTATAAGGCCGAGGGCAAAAAGGTTATTTTGGGTGCGGCCGACACTTTCCGCGCGGCGGCCATAGAGCAGCTTGCGGAGTGGGCGAACAGGGCCGGGGTCGACATGATCAGGCAGCACGAGGGCGCTGACCCGGCCGCCGTCATATTCGACACGATCTCCGCCGGAAAGGCCAGGGACGCGGATATCATTATCTGCGACACGGCCGGGCGGCTCCACAACAAAAAGCACCTCATGGAGGAGCTTGCGAAGATATACCGCGTGATCGACAGGGAGCTGCCGTATTCCGACCGCGAGGTTCTGCTTGTGCTGGACGCGACGACGGGGCAAAACGCCGTCAATCAGGCGCGGGAGTTTCTGAACGCGGCCGAAATCACGGGCATCATCCTCACGAAGCTGGACGGTACGGCCAGGGGCGGCGTGGTGCTCAACATTAAAAACGACCTGAAAGTTCCCGTGAAGTTTGTGGGTGTGGGGGAAAAGCTTGACGACTTGCAGCCGTTCGACGCGGCGGTGTTCGCGGAGAGCCTGTTCGACGCGGCGGGGCGCGGCGGCGATGAAGACGAAGAGGATGAAGCTGTATGAAGTTCGTTATAGCGACCCATAATATGAAAAAAAGGGATGAGCTTCGGCGCATCCTGTCCCCGCTGGGGATCGACGCCGTACTCGCCGAGGAGATGGGGCTCGAGTTGAGTGACGTTGACGAGGCGGGCGTTACGTTCGAGGAAAACGCGCTGCTCAAGGCGGAAAGCGGCTGCCGTGAAACCGGGCTGCCCTGCGTCGCCGACGATTCGGGGCTTTGCGTGGACGCTTTGGGCGGCGCGCCCGGTGTGTATTCGGCGCGGTATGCCGGAGAACACGGCAACGACCCGAAAAATATCGAAAAGCTGCTTTTTGAAATGAGGGATGTCCCCTGTGATAAGCGGACGGCGAGGTTTGTCTGCGCGGCGTGCTGCGCTTTCCCGGACGGCCGGGCGGTAACGGTCCGCGGGACGTGCGAGGGGGAAATAGCACTTGAGCCGAAAGGGACGGGCGGATTTGGGTACGACCCGGTTTTTGTTCCGCGAATGGGCGGCGGACGCACGATGGCGGAGCTTTCGGCGCAGGATAAGGACGCAATCAGCCACAGGCGGAAAGCGCTGGAAGCGCTCGCGTCTGAATTAGGTTAAATCGGAAGTCTGCCCATATAGACAGATATTAAAGGAGAAGAAAATGACAGGAAAAGAAAGAGCCGCGTTCAGGGCGCGGGCGAACCGTCTGGAGCCGGTGTTTCAGGTCGGCAAGGGCGGCGTGTCCGGCGCGGTCATCAGGCAGACGGCGGACGCCCTGCGCGCGCGCGAGCTTATCAAAGTCAAGGCGCTGCTGGAGACGATCCCTGAAACGCCCAAAGAAATGGCGGAGAAGCTCGCTGCGGCGACGGGCGCGGAGGTTATACAGGTCATCGGCGGGTGCATGATCTTTTACAAGGAGAACCCGGAGCTTCGCGCCGCCGAAAAAGAGAAGGAAAAGCGTAAAAAGGAAGCGGCGAAGCTCCAAAAGCTTAAACTGCGAGTCGCTGACAGGCGGGACGCGCGCAAGCCGCGTTATTCCGCGAACACAAAAAAGAGCACAAAAGAATTCCGCGGAAGTCTAAAGAAGTAAACATCTGCTTAAGATTTGATTAAGAATACAAAATATGCTTATATCTACTTGACAAACACCCCATCTATGTTATAATCTTAAATCGTGTGGACACGGGAGGCTGTGAAGTACATGGACAAAAAAACTGAAAAGCCTGTCGCGACCAACAAGAAAGCGTATCACGAATACACGGTGCTCGAAACGATGGAAGCGGGGCTGGAGCTGTTCGGGACCGAGGTCAAGTCTGTCAGGCAGGGCAAGGTGAACCTGAAAGACGCGTGGTGCGCGGTCAAAAACGGCGAGATATTCGCAAACGGGATGCACATCAGCCCCTACGAAAAAGGCAACATTTTCAACCGCGACCCCCTGCGGGCGAAAAAGCTGCTGATGCACAAAAGCGAAATCAACCGATTAAACGGACAGGTCAAACAGCAGGGACTGACGCTTATTCCGCTGTCGGTGTATTTCAAGAACGGCAGGGCGAAAGTCGCAGTCGGGCTTTGCAAAGGCAAAAAACTGTACGACAAGCGTGAGGCGCAGGCCGGAAAGGACGCCCGCCGCAGCATCGAAAGGCAGATGAAAGAAAGAACAAACCATTAAGAATCTGTATTCAATGCCGCGAAGCGGCCGCCAAAATTTTCAGTTGACAATTGTCAATTGTATTCGGGGATGAAAGGATTTCGACGGGGGTTTTGATCCACGGTAAGCGAGCAGCGGCGTGGGACCGCTATAAAACCCGCAGTTTATGAATTAAACGACAACAATACAGTTTTAAAAGCTGCTTAATTAAAGCAGCCGTCTTTACCGGGAGTACCGCGGCCCGGATAAAGGCGTCGATTAGCGGTGAACGTGCACGGAGGGACGCCCGCAGCTCCGTCATGAATTTCGGGCTACCGAAGCCGTAAGCCTGCCTGTAGGCGTGCGGCCGGGGGAATCCTAAACCACAGGATACGCTCGTAGAAAGCTGTGAGGATGGGCTTTCGGACGCGGTTTCGATTACCGCCATCTCCACCAATTTAGATTTTAGACGGTAGACTTTAGATTTTAGATGTGATCAGGGAACGCAGTGCGTTTTGCCGTTTGGTTGCATCTATAATCTAAGTACATAGCTTGGCGTTCAAGTAACCGCGTCTAACATCTACAATCTAGCATCTAATTTCTGAAAGGATTGATATTATGAGCAAAGCGACAAGAAACATCATTATCGTGGTCGCCGTCGTGGTCGCGCTGGGCGTGGCGTCCGTTCCGTTTGTCCTCAAGGCGATAAAGGGCGACACGGCCGACGTTACGACGACCGCCGCGGAAATCACGGAAGATCCCTGGACTTATTCCTATTGGCAGCCGCCGGAGCCGTCTACGGACGACATTTTCTCCGATATCATGTCGGAGATCGCGCCGTCGGACAACCTCCAGCAGTCCCCGTTCAGCACGGCAAGCACCACCGCGCCGACGGCAACGACCACATTGCCCGGCGGCTCTACGACGAGCACCACAAGGCCCGGCAGCAGTACGTCGGCCACGACAAAGCCGACGACGACGGCTACGACCAAACCCTCCTCAACGACGACCGCGCCCCCCACGACGACGCAGAAGGTGCCGGACAACATGGAAGTCGTCAACTACCAGGATGCGTTGGCTGACAGTGCGGTCGTATCTTACTTATGGAACCCGGAGGGCAACTTCTACTTCGTGGAGGACAACCCGTGGCAGCGCAACTTCGGCTTCAATCTCCTGTATGACTGGGCCTCGCCGCTGACCATGATGTTCTATGACACGTTCCGCGCGAAGTTTACCTACACCCACGCCGGATGCCCCGTGCAGGGCGAGGAGTGGATGATCCAGGCGTGGAAAGGGCAGTACGGCTTTTTGTTCGTAGGCTCCGAAATCGGCATTTACACGAGAAACCCCGGCGGAACGGGAACCCACTATAATTGTGCCGACGACAATCACCTCATCAACATGGAAATGACCCTTTATCAGGACATGAAGGGCGACAAAAAAGAGTACACGAAGCTGTTTACCAGGTCGTATTATCCCCACTGGTGGTCAACGGGCTTTGTGGACGGGCATCTGACCAACTATAAGTTCAATGACCGTTCCTGCCTTTGCGTCACGGCACGCTTTACGATGTATGACAATGAAATGGCCTCGTTGTTTGCTCAGGCGCTGACGAAACTCAAAGCGCCCGCTTTCAGGCAGGTCATGTCTAAGGATCAGCTTGTCGTCGGCGGCACGGACTCGTTCTACGTGGACGGCAAGGACGTCTATATCTGCTGGACAAAGCTTGACGAGGGAACGTCGCAGGATTCCGTGAACAAATCGCAGGCGAAACAATAAAGCGGGAGCGCGAATCCCCCGGCAATGTTCTAAATTTATATTTTCACCGTTTATTCTACGATTATTCATAAAATCTTTAAAAAACCCCTTGACAAAGCGCGTTTTACATGGTAATATTCTCAATGTAACAAGGGCGTACTTATGCACCCACTACATATTTTGAAAGGAATGTTTGAAAAATGAAAAAGTTCTTAAGCATCCTCCTCGCACTCACACTGATGATCTCCATGGGTACAATCGCTTTCGCTACTGACGACGCCAACGAAGAAGAGCCCGATGCAGCTACTGTTGTTGACACCGACACCAACACCGCTGACGACGAAAGTGATGGCGATGGCGATACCGAAACTGCTGATGTAGTCGATGTGGTAGCAATTGCTGACGACGACAAGAAAGACGGAGCGCCGGTAGCCAAGGGAGACGACACTGACGGCCTTTTCACCGGAATCGTAGATCAGATCGGCAAGGGCGATTTTATGGGCGCTATTGAGGGCGCTTTCGCAAAGGCAGGACAATTTATCAAGGATCTCTCGCTCAACGACATCCTCGCTCTTCCGACGAACGTCATGGACGATATCGTAACCGGTCTCTTTACGTTGCTTGCTGCTATGGGCGTTGACGTTGACGCTCTCTATGAGAAGCTTGCCAGCAACAAGATCATCAACTGGATCGCCAACTTCTACAAGGGCGGCGCGATGACCACGACGACTGTTGAAGAAACCACGGCGACTCCCGAAGTTCCCGTGACCGGCTCCAGCGCATCCATCGCTGTGTTCGCAACTCTTTCCCTTGCCGCGGCTGCTGCGTTTGTTTGCCTCAAGAAGAAAGAAGCATAAGCTTTTACGCCTTGTTTATACAAAAAGTCGTCCCTTTACCGGGGCGGCCTTTGTTTTTTGTATTGATATTGATACAAGAGTTTGTTCTATCGGGAAGTAAACCCCTCCGGCGCTGCGCGCCACCTCCCCTTGCAGGAGAGGCAGTGGTTGCCCGGTCGCTCAAGCCTCCCCTGCAAGGGGAGGTGGCACGCAGTGCCGGAGGGGTCGGGAAATTCAAAGTCAATACAAAAGTTTAAAAGAACTAAAAAATAAAAAAAACACTTGACAAATAGATTGTTACGGTGTATAATTAAGTTCAATCGAAAAGTTCATATCATAAATGCGTTGAAGGAAACGGGCTTTTTTCATCAAGTGTTAACGCGAATCTGTGATTCGCGGCGAATTCACAAATTCGTGCAGAGAGTCGGCGTTTGGTGCGAGCCGATACACAGAAGATTGCCAAATCATTCCTGAGCAGAGTTTCTGAAGTAAAGCAAGCAGTAAGAAGCTACGGATGCCCCGTTATCATGGCCAAGGACTTGTCAGAGTCTTTTGAGTGGCTGTTTTTTTACAGCAAAAAGGGTGGTACCGCGATTTTATGTCGTCCCTGAGCATTTGCGCTCGGGGATGTTTTGTTTTATAAGGGGTGATAAGAGATGGAAACGAAGAGGATTACATTATTTGCCGGGCATTACGGCAGCGGTAAGACGAATATCGCCGTGAATTACGCGCTGTATCTGAAAGGCCGCACGGATTCCGTTAAGATAGCGGACTTGGACATCGTCAACCCGTATTTCCGCACGAAAGATAGCGGCGACGCGCTTTCACGGGTCGGGATCACAGTGGTCTCATCGGCCTACGCGAACACAAATCTGGATATTCCTTCCCTGCCGCAGGAAGCGTATGCGACCGTTCACGACAAAAGCGCCTCCTGGGTAATTGATGTGGGCGGCGACGACAGGGGCGCGATGGCGCTGGGCCGGTACGCGCCGGAAATCTTAGCCGAAAATGACTTTGAAATGCTGATGGTTGTCAACAGGTTCCGGCCGCTGACGTCAAACTGGCAGTCTGCGCTCGAGGTGATGCGGGAGATCGAAACGGCGTCCGGCATGAAATTTACCGGGGTCGTGAACAACTCGAACCTGGGACGGGAGACGACGGCAGGCGATGTACTGAGTTCACTGGAGTACGGCGAACGAATTGCCCGCGAGGCCGGACTCGCGCTGAAAATGGTGTCGGTCAGAGAGGACCTTTTGCCCTCTCTTTCAGATAAAATCCCAAATATGTTCCCGCTAAAACTGCATGTTTATCAAGCATGGAAATAAGGAGGAAGAAAATGTCGAAGGTTACGTTTGATGTGGACAAATGCAAGGGCTGCGGCCTTTGCGCGGTGGCATGCCCGAAAGGAATCGTGGCGCTGGCCGAGGACAAAATCAACGCGAAAGGACATCATCCGGCGGAAATCACAGACCAGAGCTTATGCATCGCCTGCGCTTTCTGCGCGAAGATGTGCCCTGATTGTGTCATTACAGTCGAGAAATAAGGGAAAGGAAGAGAATTATGTCAGAAAAAGTTTTGATGAAAGGCAACGAGGCCATAGCCGAAGCGGCAATCATGGCCGGGTGCCGCCACTATTTTGGCTACCCGATTACGCCGCAGACAGAAATCGCCGCGTACATGTCCAAACGGATGCCAAAGGTCGGCGGAGTTTTTCTCCAGGCAGAAAGCGAGATTGCCGCGATCAACATGGTTATCGGTGTATCCGCCACAGGTAAGCGCGTCATGACCTCAAGTTCGAGTCCAGGAATCTCCCTGAAAAGTGAGGGATTATCTTACTTGGCAGGATGCGACCTTCCAGCACTGGTGGTAAACATACAGCGCGGCGGGCCGGGACTCGGAGGAATCCAACCGGCGCAGTCGGATTATTGGCAGGCGGTCAGGGCGGCCGGTCACGGGGATTTCAGAAGGATCGTTTTGGCACCCGCGTCTGTGCAGGAGATGGTTGAACTTACGTTTAAGGGTTTCGACCTGGCTGACAAATACAGGATGACGACACTGATTCTGGCGGACGGCACCATGGGGCAAATGATGGAGCCGGTCAGTCTGGACATGGGCGAGGTTACCGCGACGGAGAAGTCGTGGGCGCTTACCGGCACGAAAGAGGCACGCAAGCCGAACATCGTAAACTCCTTGTATTTGCAACCGGAGAACCTCGAAAAAATGAACCGGGAGCGTTATGAACGCTACCAAAAGGTCGAAGAAAACGAGGTCATGTTCGAGCAATATTTGATGGACGACGCCGAAATTTGTCTGGTCGCGTTCGGAGTCACGGCGCGTGTGTCGAAAAATGCCGTCGATATCGCGCGGCAAAACGGGGTCAAGGCAGGGATGATCCGGCCGGTCACGCTCTGGCCGTTCCCGAAAGCCGCACTGCGAAAGGCGGCGGAGAAAGTGAAAGCGTTTGTGAGCGTCGAGTTGTCCATGGGTCAGATGATCGAGGACGTGGAACTGGCGATACGCTGTCAAAAACCCGTGCTGCTCTGCTCAAGAGCCGGCGGCATGATCACCACTCCAGACGATGTTTTGGCCAAAATTAACGAAGCGAATGAGATAGGAGGTTGACATAAATGGTGGTATTTGAAAAACCAAAGGCGTTGACCGACGCTGTTTTATCCTACTGCCCGGGCTGCACCCACGGCATCATCCATCGGTTGGTCGCCGAGGCGATTGACGAGTTGGGCATTCGGGGCGACACGATCGGCGTCGCGCCGGTAGGCTGCTCGGTGCTCGCGTACAACTTTTTCAACGTGGACATGATCCAGGCGGCACACGGACGCGCTCCGGCGGTCGCCACGGGAATCAAGCGTTCCGATCCGTCGAAAATCGTGTTCACGTACCAAGGTGACGGCGACTTGGCCGCCATCGGAACGGCGGAAACCGTCCACGCGGCGGCAAGAGGCGAAAATATCGTAGTTATTTTTGTAAACAATGCTATATACGGGATGACCGGCGGCCAGCTGGCGCCCACGTCCCTGCCCGGAATGGTGACGCAGACATCGCCCTACGGCCGTGACGTGGAGAATGCCGGATACCCGATGAAGGTGTGCGAGCTTCTGCAAAATGTTGACGGCGCGGCGTACCTGGAGCGCATCGCGGTCAACGACATTAAAAACATAAACAAAGCGAAGAAAGCTATCCTCAAGGCGTTTAAAAATCAGGTCGAGGGCAAGGGCTTTTCGCTGGTCGAGGTGTTGTCTACGTGCCCGACGAACTGGGGACTTACGCCGGTGAAGTCGTTGGACTGGCTCCGCGAAAACATGATCCCGTACTATCCATTGGGTGTCTATAAGGACAAGTACGCGGAAAAGGAGGAGTCGAAATGAGCGAAAAACGATTCTTATTTGCCGGATTCGGCGGTCAGGGTATCCTGTTTACCGGGAAGTATTTGGCATATGAGGGACTTTTGCAAGGCAAAGAGGTCAGCTGGCTGCCCTCATACGGCCCGGAGATGCGCGGCGGCACGGCGAATTGCAGTGTGATTATCAGCGACACGTCCATCGGCTCGCCGATCATTACGACGCACGACGTTCTCATCGCGATGAATCTGCCATCCCTTGACAAATTTGAGCCGGAAACGGTGGAGGGAGGCAAGATTTTCGTGGATTCATCCCTCATCGGGCGCAAGGTCGCGCGGACGGATGTTGACGCCTACTATATTCCCGCGACGCAGTTGGCGTCTGATAAGAATCTGCCTGGGCTGGCAAACATGATTATTTTGGGAAACGTTATCCGTCAAACCGGCGTGATGGACGTTGCGGATCTTGCCCGCGCCATGCGGAAAATCGTGTCCGAGCGGCGGCAGGATATGATTGATCTGAACATCAAGGCGATTGAGCTTGGATATAACTACCAATAAAAGGATGGTGTGACATGACAGAGCAACTGAAAGAAATCGGCAGACGGCTGTTCGCCCTGAGATGTATCTGCGAGCTTACGACGGCTGAAATGGCCGAAAAGCTCGGCATCTCCGAGGATGAGTACGTCCGCTTTGAAAACGGCGATCAGGACTTCTCTTTCAGCTTTATGTACAACTGCGCTGAGATTTTTGGCGTAGATGTCTACGACATTATGAGCGGCGATTCGGGCAAGCTGACGACCTGTTCCATTGTCAAGAAAGGGCGCGGCTTTGACGTCAAACGCCTTGAGGCGTACAACTATAAACACCTCGCCCATACTTTCAAGGACAGGAAAGCAGAGCCGTTTTTAGTAACCGTAGAGCCGGGAGACAAAACCCAGGAATTTCACGCCCACGAGGGCCAGGAATTTAATTATATGCTTTCCGGGAAAATGAAGTTCTTTGTCGGGTCGATTTCCTACGAGCTTGAAGAGGGGGACAGCATTTATTTCGACTCGGGCATTCCTCACGCGATTCAGGTTATGGAAGAGACGGCGCAGTTTATCGCCGTCGTCATGAAGTAGGGGAAAAAAACTTTAAAAGGATGGATTACAAATATGGCTATCTATGAAAAATTTATTGCAAAACCGCGGGAAGCGTTCACATCTCTAGAGGATGTGAGGAAAAATCTCGGCCTGCATTGGGACGAGGACTTCAACTTTGCCTACGACGTCATTGACGTTCTGGGCACGGAAAAGCCTGACAAACTGGCGATGGTTTGGGTGTCGGCACAGGGTGAGGAGAAATATTTTACATTCAAGGACATCATGACCGAATCAAGCCGTGCCGCGAATTACCTTTATTCGCTCGGCATCCGCAAGGGCGACCCGGTGATGCTCGTGCTGAAACGCAGCTACTGGTTCTGGTTTGTGCTGTTGGGGCTGCACAAAATCGGCGCCGTCGCAATCCAGTCCACCGACATGCTCATGCCCCGTGACTACATATACCGCTGCAACTCCGCTGAGATCAAGGCGGTTATTATCACGGGCGACGGAGAGAGCACGGCGCAGTTCGACAAGGCGGCGCCGGAGTGCCCGACGGTCAGGCATAAGTTTGTGACCAAGCACAAGCAGGCAGGCGAGGGCTGGATCGACTTTGAGGACGGCTTTGCCGCCGCTTCCGCCGACTGGGCGCGCCCGGAAGGCGACGAGGCCACAAAGGTCGGCGACGTCATGATGCTGGCGTTTTCGTCCGGCACGACAGGCTATCCGAAAATGATCCTGCACGACTTCACGTATCCCCTTGGCCACCTCGTGACCGGCGTGTTTTGGCACCGCGTGATCGACGGCGGACTCCACTTCACGATTTCCGACACGGGCTGGCTGAAATCCCTGTGGGGCAAGCTGTACGGCCAGTGGCTTGGCGAGTCGGCAGTATTTACGTATGATTTTGACAAATTTGACGGCGCGGACATTCTTCAGAAGATGGATAAGTACAAGGTCACGACGTTTTGCGTGCCGCCGACGATGTACAGGCTGATCCTGCAAAATGATCTGTCGAAGTACGACCTGTCGTCGCTCAAGCATTGCTGCACAGCGGGAGAAGCGCTGAATCCGCAGATTTTCAACGAATGGAAGCAGTGCACGGGGCTTGAGATTTTCGAGGGCTTCGGGCAGACGGAGACGACGCTCTGCCTGGCGACGCTGTATCCGTTCACAAAGCCGGTGCCGGGTTGTATCGGACTTTCCGTGCCGGGCTACGACGTGCGCATCATGGACGCCGACGGCCATGAGTGTGAGCCGGGCGTAACGGGCGAGATCTGCATCCTGTACGAGTCTTTTGAGAAGCGGCCGCGCGGCCTGATGCAATGCTACTACAAAAACGACGACAGCAATAAAGAGTCTTTCGCGGGCGGATATTATCACACGGGCGACACGGCTTTCCGCGACGAAAACGGCTATGTGAATTACATCGGCCGCAACGACGACCTCATCAAGTCGTCGGGCTACCGTATCGGGCCGTTTGAGGTGGAGAGCGTCCTGCTTGAGCACCCGTCCGTACTTGAGGTTGCGGTGACAGGTGTGCCCGACCCGGTGAGGGGCTTCAATGTCAAGGCGACGATTGTGCTGAAGCCGGGTTTTGAGGCGTCGGACGCGCTTGTGAAAGAGCTGCAGAACTTCGTCAAGACGAACACCGCGCCGTATAAGTATCCGCGTGTTGTGGAGTTTGTGGAGAAACTGCCCAAGACGTTTAACGGGAAGATCAAGCGGGTTGAGATACGGCAGAAAGATATGCAGAAGTAGGCTTTTGGCCAATGATTTAGGGGACGGCGTTTTAGGCCGTCCCCTAAATCATTATGTATCCGAATTGTTTACACTTGAAGATGCCTTATCGCCAAACAAATAACCCAAAGAAGTAAATAGAGCAGCTTGTATGAGCGGAAAAACCGTATCAAACAAGTCCTTGACCTCTGTGCTAGCAGCATTTGTAGGCTCGCAAAAAAATACAACGATATGATCTAGTAAATATAAAGACAAGACCAGCAAAGTGAACCCAAGAACTACACTGACAACGATTCGCCTGGCTAATCGTTGATTTGCATTGAAATTTTTTATTTTTGACTTTCCCTCAAGATCTTTGAGTTGTTTATTAGATACTTCCACAACAGGAGGGCGTTCTGCTTCATCGGTTGGGGACGATATTGCATTATCATTTTGATCAGGAGGGAGTTCATCTCCGTTACGCGGAGATGATATGTTGCTCTCATTCAAAAAAATGCACCCCATCTTCTTTTATATCTTCAAGCTCCAAAAAATCCCCTTCATCCTTCGCTTTGCTCCATGCCGATTTTTTCTTATGTGTGAAACCGGATAACTGAATTCCCGTGTACATACAGTATCGGTTCCATACATCATCAAAACATTCTGAAAAATCCCTATCTTTTTCGCCATCTACAACCCAAACACTGCCGTCAGGTTCCCTGTGAAACTTGTTGATCTCTCTTGCACCATAATGCTTGAATGCCCAGTAAACCTCAGGCAACACCGGACCATACGGCCACTTCTTGAAATTCGCAGGGAAAAGAGGCTGGTTATGTTTAGCATAATAATGTGCGTACAACAAATAAAGTAACTTTTGAAGTTTCATTTGAGTAAGCGGAGTTTTTGTTTCAAGTGAACGTTTGATAAAATTGTTTGCACAGATTAACGGTGAGATCATAACAAAACACTCCTTACTTTTTTTTCTTTTGAACTTTTTCATGTTGCCAACCCCCTTACATTATCATATGCAAAGGCGCCGAAAATATTTTTTTAAACAACTCCGCCAACTAAACTCATAAGGAAAGCTTGTCCTCAATACGATTATAGCACAAACATTTGCAATTTTCAACAATTTTTTTGGAAAAGAATAGACCTGTCCTATTGAATCGTCGCAATTCCCAAATACTGTAGCTGCGCATTATCAATCTCCGCCGGGCAATTCGTCATCGGCTCCGACGCGTTCTGCACTTTCGGGAACGCCACCACATCGCGCAAACTTTCCGCGCCCAGCATCTGCATCACCAGTCGGTCAAGCCCCAGTCCCATGCCGCCGTGGGGCGGCGCGCCATAGCGAAACGCGTCCAAGAGAAATCCGAACTTCTGGTAGGCTTCCTCGTCGCTGAGTCCAAGCAGATTGAATATGCGGTTCTGCAGCTCGGGATTCGTGATGCGAATCGAGCCGGACGACAGTTCAATGCCGTTGAGCACCATGTCGTAGGCTTTGGCGCGGACACTCGCCTTATCCGTCTCAAGATACGGGAGGCACTCGTCCATGGGCGACGTGAACGGGTGGTGCATGGCGACGAACTGACCCGCGTCCTCATCCCAGTCAAAAAACGGGAATTCAGTGATCCACAGGAAGTTAAACTGATCCTTTGGAATGATATCGAGCTTGCGGGCGATTTCCTGCCGAAGCGAGCCGAGCGCCGTAAACACGACGGAATTTTTAACATCGCCGACGATGAGAACCACGTCCCCGGCTTCGGCTCCGGCTTTTTCGAGCAGAGCTTTGTTCTCGTCGTCGGTGAGGAACTTCGCGAAAGAGGAAGACACCGTGCCGTCGGGATTCAGCCGCGCCCACGCAAGCCCTTTCGCGCCCATGCCCTTGGCCGACTCGGTCAGCTTGTCAATTTCTTTGCGGGTCAAAGCGGAGAACGCGCCCTTGGCGGTGATGCCCCGGACTGAACCGCCGGACTGAACCGCGTCTGAGAACACCGCGAAGCCGCAGCCGCGCGCCGTGTCCGACAGGTCGAACAGCTCCATGGCGTAACGCGTGTCGGGCTTGTCGGTGCCGAAGCGCTCCATGGACTCCTTAAACGTCAGGCGCGGCATGGGCAGCGGAATGTCGATTCCCAGCACGTCTTTATAAATGCGCTGAATGAAGCCCTCGCCGATGGCGATGACGTCCTCGATGTCAACAAAAGACATTTCAAGGTCAATTTGGGTGAACTCAGGCTGGCGGTCGGCGCGCAAATCCTCGTCGCGGAAGCAACGGGCGATCTGGATATAGCGGTCAAAGCCCGCGACCATCGAAAGCTGCTTATAAAGCTGCGGTGACTGCGGCAGCGCGTAGAACGAACCCTTGTGGATACGACTGGGCACAAGATAGTCCCTCGCGCCCTCCGGCGTTGAGCGGACCATGATCGGCGTTTCGATGTTGATGAAGCCGTTCTCGTCGAAGTAGTCCAAAGTCGTGCGGAAAACCTTGTGCCGCAGCAGGATATTCTTTTGCAGATCGGGGCGGCGCAGGTCGAGATAGCGGTATTTGAGCCGGGTAAGCTCGGCGGTCGGGCAATTTTCAATGATTTCAAAGGGCGGCGTGTCGCTTTTCGCGAGCACTTTCAGCTCTTTGACCTCGATTTCAATTTCACCCGTGGAAATATCAGGATTTTTCGCCGAACGTTCCCGGACGATACCTTTCGCCATCAGCACGTACTCGTTTCTGGCTGAAAAGGCCTTGTCGAACACAGCCCTGTCCGTCTGCTCGTCAAAAGCGAGCTGTACGATGCCTGTACGGTCGCGCAGATCAATGAAGATAAGCGAGCCTAAGTCGCGCTGACGCTGTACCCACCCGGCGACGACAAGCTCCTGCCCGGCGTCGGCCAGCCTTATTTCCCCGCAGTAACGCGTGCGTTTCATGCCTGACATTAAATCGATCATGACAATGCGCCTCCTAAGATTGTGTTGATATCAATATCTACTGTGTTCAGCAGCTCTTTGAACATGTCAGCGGAGCTACGGACCGACATATCCATAAAATCCTCCGCGAAATCCTCCAGCTTTATTTCCGTGACGTCGCCCGAATCCATGTTTTTTACGGGCAGGACGCCTTTTTCCAGCTCACTGTCACCCAAAACAGCCGTGTAGACCGCGCCCAGCTTGTCGGCGTATTTCATCTGCGCCTTGACAGAGCGCCCGGCCAGGTCGAACTGCGCCGCGACGCCTGACAGCCGGAGATCGTTTACGATCCGCGCGGCGGCCAATGATGCCTCATCGCCCACAGGCGCGATGTAGATGTCGCATCTGTCAGGCTCGGGAAAGGGCGTTTTTTGCGCGTCCATCAAAAGAAGCAGACGCTCAAGTCCCAGCGCGAAACCCAAAGACGGCGTGCGCTGTCCGCCAAGCTCCTGCGCCAAGCCGTCATAGCGCCCGCCCGCGCAGACAGCGTCCTGCGCGCCGATCTCGCCTGAGATAAACTCAAACACCGTACGGGTGTAGTAGTCAAGCCCGCGGACGATTTTCGGGTTGATATTGTACTCAATTCCCATCGCGTCAAGGTAGCGTTTTACGCCGCCGAAATGCTCCGCGCATTCCCCGCAGATGTAGTCGAGTATCACGGGCGCGTCCTTGGCGATTTCGGAGCAGACGGGGCTTTTGCAGTCGAGCAAACGCATGGGGTTGCGGCCAAGGCGGTCGAGGCACGTAGGGCAAAGCCCGTCCTTTTTTACGTCAAAATACGCCAAAAGCGCGGCATGGTACGTTTTGCGGCACTCGGGGCAGCCGATGGAGTTTATTTGCAGATCAAGGTTCTGCACATCGAGAAAATCAAACACGGCGCAGACTAAGGATATGACCTCCGCGTCGGCGGCGGGCGAGTCCGTGCCCAGGCATTCCGCGCCGAACTGGTGGAACTCGCGCAACCGTCCGGCCTGGGGCTTTTCGTAGCGGTAACAGGAGATGATGTAGCACAGCTTCTGAGGCAGCGGCTCGTTAAACAGCCCGTGCTCCAAGAACGCCCTCACGGCTCCGGCCGTGCCCTCGGGACGCAGCGTCACGGAGCGGCCGCCCTTATCGTTGAAAGTGTACATTTCCTTTTGAACGATGTCGGTCGTGCCGCCGACGCCGCGCTGAAACAGCTCCGTATGCTCGAACACGGGTACGCGTATCTCCGTATAGCCGAATTTTTTCGCGATATCAAGCATGGAGCTCTCAATAAACTGGTTTTTGTGGACGGCGCAGGGCAAAACGTCCTGCGCACCCTTAACGCCTTTCGTAATCAGCATATATTCACAGCCTTTTCCGAAACCTGTATTCAATACAGATTATATTTTTTTGTCCATTCTGACAATATCCCGCCAGTCAAGGTCCCCCCTGCCAAGCCCGTGGATCAGCGCCTCGGCGGTGGCGATATTCGTGGCGGCCGGCACGTTATGTACGTCGCAAAGGCGGAGCAGACTCAGCTCGTCAGAGTCTGAGTCCTGCGGCGGCTGGATGTTCATCGGGTCGCGCAGCATGATCAGCAGGTCAATCTCGCCGCACGCGATCATCGCGGCGATCTGCTGGGTGCCGCCGTGGGAGCCGCTGAGAAACTTCTGTATCTCAAGTCCCGTCGCCTCGCTGACAAATTTGCCGGTGGTTCCCGTAGAGCAGATGGAATGTCGGCTCAGAATGCCGCAGTAGGCGATGCAGAGCTGTGCCATCAGCTCTTTTTTTGTGTCACTGGCAATTAAAGCGATATTCATAAAAAAAGACCTCCTTTTCTAGATTCTAGACGTTAGATTGTAGATATTAGATATGGTTGAGGGTACGCTGTTTGCTGTTTTATTCGTCAGAAGAATCATCGTCCGCGACAGGCGTTTCCGTGGCGTAACCGTCGGAAGAATCCGATTCCTGATCCCTGACGCCTGGCTCCTCATCCCTGATGTCGCCGTCTTTTTCCGCGATAGCAATGGCGATAACCTTTTCCTCGTCGGAGGTTCTCATCACGCGCACGCCTTTCGACGGACGCGCGTATGCGCTTATCTGTCCGGCGGGTATGCGGATGATAATGCCGTCGGATGAGATGAGGATGACGTCGTCCGTTTCGCTGACGACGGAAAGCGCGGCGACCGCGCCGTACTTTTTAGCGTGGTAATTTATGGTGCCTACGCCGCCCCTTGACTGTTCGCGGTAGTCGGACGGCAGGCTGCGGCGGCCGTAGCCGGTTTCGCTGACGGTCAGGACGGTCATGCCGTCACGCAGGACGTCCATGCCGACGACCTCGTCGCCCGGGCGAAGCGTGATGGCCTTAACGCCGCGCGCCGTGCGTCCCAAAGGCCGCGCGTCGGTTTCGGTAAAGCGGACGGCCATGCCGTTCCTTGTCGCGACTAAAAGATCGTCTTTTCCGCCGGTGAGGCGTACCCAGGCAAGCTCGTCGCCCTCGTCTATATTCAGCGCTATGACGCCGTTTTTGCGCACGTTTTTATACGCGTCAAGCTCCGTGCGCTTGATGATGCCGCGGCGCGTGACCATGCAAAGGTATTTGCCCTCCTCGGCTCTGGGTACGCGGATCATGGCCGACACCTTTTCCTCGCCCGAGATCGGCAGGAGGTTGACGATGTTCATGCCCTTGCCCGTGCGTGAGCTTTCGGGAATCTCATAGCCCTTGAGCCGGTAAGTGCGCCCGGCTGTGGTGAAGAACATCACATAATCGTGGGTGGAGCAGGTGAACATCGTCTGCACGACGTCCTCCTCACGGCGGGTCATGCCCTTTACGCCGCGTCCGCCCCTGCGCTGGAGCTGGTACGTGTCCATGGGCATACGCTTGATGTAGCCCATTGTCGTCATGGTGAACACGCAGGTCTCCTCGGGAATGAGGTCCTCCACGTCCACCTCGCCGCTGACGTTCATGATTTCGGTGCGGCGTTCGTCCCCGAATCTTTCGCGTATGGCAAGAAGTTCCTCCTTGATGATGGCGAGCACCCTGCCGTCATTTGCCAGTATATCCATGAACTCCGCGATTTTTGCGCGAAGCTCCTCCATTTCCTCCTCAAGCTTCACGCGTTCAAGCCCCGTGAGCTGTCCCAGGCGCATCTGCACGATGGCCTGCGCCTGTATGTCGTCAAGTCCGAACCTTGACATCAGCGCTTCCTTGCCCTCGGGGATACTCTTCGACGAGCGTAGGATCTGGATCACCTCGTCGATAAAGTCAAGCGCGATCAGCAACCCCTCAAGGATGTGGGCGCGCTCCTGGGCCTTGCGAAGGTCGAACTGCGTGCGCCTTACGATGATTTCGCGCTGGAAGTCGATATAATAAGTCAAAACCTCCTTGAGCGTCAGTATCCTCGGCTCGCCGTTCACTAAAGCAAGCAGGATAACGCCGAAAGTGGACTGCATCTGCGTGAAAGTGTACAGCTGATTCAGAATTACCTGGGGACTCGCGTCGCGCTTCAGATCGACGGAAATGTGCATCCCCTTGCGCGACGAGTAGTCGTTCACGTCGGATATGCCCTCGATACGCTTGTTCTTCACAAGCTCGGCGATGCTCTCAATCAGCCGCGCCTTGTTGACCATATAGGGCAGCTCCGTGACCTTTATCTCAAATCTGCCGTTTTTTTGCTCGACGATTTCCGCGCGCGCGCGGACGGTGACCTTGCCGCGCCCCGTACCATACGCGGAGCGGATGCCCGCCTTGCCCATGATGATTCCGGCAGTGGGAAAGTCGGGACCCTTGATATGCTCCATCAGATCATAGAGGTCGGCGTCGGGATCGTCGATCAAACAACAGATGCCGTCGATGACCTCGTTCATGTTGTGGGGCGGGATGTTCGTCGCCATGCCGACGGCGATTCCGGTAGAGCCGTTTACCAGCAGATTCGGGAACTTCGACGGCAGAACCGTCGGCTCCTTGAGGCGGTCGTCGTAGTTCGGCGCGAAATCGACGGTTTCCTTGTCGATATCGGCGAGCATCCGGGTGGCGATCCTGCTCATGCGCGACTCCGTGTAACGGTAGGCGGCAGGGGGGTCGCCGTCTATGGAGCCAAAGTTGCCGTGGCCGTCCACGAGCATGTAGCGCATGGAAAAATGCTGCGCCAGCCGCACCATCGCGTCATACACCGACGCGTCGCCATGGGGATGATAGCGGCCCAGGACAGAGCCGACGGTATCGGCGCATTTTCTGTAGGGCTTGTCCGGCGTCAGGCTGTTCTCGAACATGGTGTACAGGATACGGCGGTGCACAGGCTTTAAGCCATCGCGTACGTCGGGCAGGGCGCGCTGCATGATGACGGACATCGAATAGTCGAGGAACGACTTGCGCATTTCGCGGCTGACGTCCACGTTGATGATCTTGGAGTCAAGCAGGTGCTCGCGGAAGTTATCCTCATGATTTTGGTTGTTGGACATAGATAAAGATGTTCCTTTCGGAATGATGTCGCGCTGCGGCCGGGGGCGCGATGTACGCGTCCGCTGCCGCGATTAGCTGTGAGAGGGATTTGTTTTAAGCTGTTTTAGACTTTTAGGTTCCAACCCCTCCGGCACTGCGTGCCACCTCCCCTTGCAGGGGAGGCAGCGGCGGTCATCGCTCAAGCCTCCCCTGCAAGGGGAGGTGGCGCGAAGCGCCGGAGGGGTTCAACACTTTTGCCTCAACACAAAGGTCTAAAACAGCCTGTTTTTATTCATCTGTCCTTTCGAGCAAAATAAAAGCCGCAAAGGTCTCCTTGCCGGACAGTTTTTGGGCGTCAGCAATCTCAACCATGTTGGGCGAGACATAGGAAACTTTCCAGCCTTGATCCAACAATTCGTTAATGTGCGTAAAATACTTGTTTTCGTTTATATTCCCTTGCTCGGTGTAATCGCGGCTGTTGCTTAAATAAACTAATTTTTGCATATGTTTATCCTTCTTTCATAAGTTTTATTCTTTATACAAGGAATCCTTTAACAGCAAATAAACTCTGCCTAACTCACGGTACGCGCCTGATATTTCAGACAGCAGCTCGCCGCCAAAAGCGGCTGACGGAAGCGCACGGTCCCGTCCGATATAAAAGCTTTTCTTGTTCAGCAGTTCTCTGATCACCGCGTTATTGACCTCGGGGAAACGGTCTTTTGCAAAGCTGTCTCCGTATATGGTCATGCCCGTTTTGCTTAACCGCTCCAACTCATCCGCAAAAGCCTTGCTCTTGTCAAGAACGCCTTTTCTGATCTTGTCCATGCCGACGGCGGTTTGCTTATAAATCCGTATGCCGTATGAATAATACTCGTACCCCATGTCAAAATAAAACCCCAGCGCGTCTTTATCGCTGAACGGCTCCCGGAACCGCAGATACATATAACCCTTCAGCGGCGTATCCTTTGAAAACCGCATGTCGTTATACATCGTCGATATACATTTTGACGGCTTTGTCATCGCGCTTTCGCTGATATCGGCGATCACCGGGACAAGAGAATGATACAGCAGCGTCAAAGGCTCTGATATGAGCTTTTTATATTTGAGCTTGTTCTCGGGGAGCAAGGCGGCTGTATTTGTGAATTGCAGAGAAAAAAGAAAGTCGGCAAACTCTTTCGGGAAACCCGTAAAATCCATTTATGACTCCTTAACGAACTACACATCAAGATTCTGCACATATTTGGCGTTCTTCTCAATGAAATCCCTGCGCGGCTCGACCTTGTCTCCCATCAGGATGGAAAAGGTCTCGTCGGCCTCCATCGCGTCCTCAAGCGTCACGCGGAGCATGGTGCGCGTCCGGGGGTCCATCGTCGTCTCCCAAAGCTGCTCGGCGTCCATTTCGCCCAAGCCTTTGTAGCGCTGAATGTCGCAGCTGCCGCCCAATTCCTCAATATACCTGTCGCGCTCCTCATCGGAAAACGCGTAGAAAAACCTCTTGCCCTTGCTCACCTTGAACAGCGGCGGCTGGGCGATATAGATGTGCCCGTGGTCGATGAGAGGGCGCATATAGCGAAAGAAAAACGTCAGCAGCAGCGTGCGGATATGGGCGCCGTCCACGTCGGCGTCAGCCATGATCACGACTTTGTTGTAGCGGATCTTTTCGATAGAGAAGTCCTCGTCTATGCCCGTGCCCAAGGCCGTCACCACCGGCGACAGCTTTTCGTTGCCGATGACCTTGTCGAGCCGCGCCTTTTCCACGTTGAGCATCTTGCCCCACAGCGGCAGGATGGCCTGATACTGCCTGTCCCGCCCGTCCTTGGCCGAGCCGCCGGCCGAGTCCCCCTCGACGATGTAAAGCTCCGTCAGCTCCGCGCTTTTCTCCGTGCAGTCGGCCAGCTTGCCGGGGAGGGAGTTGCTTTCCAGCGCGCCTTTGCGCCTCGCCAGGTCGCGCGCCTTGCGGGCGGCCTCACGGGCGCGGGCGGCGTCAAGCGCCTTGGAAAAGATGGCTCTGGCGACGCCGGGGTTTTCCTCGAAGTATGTCGTCAGCTTGTCGTACACCGTGGCGGACACAAGCTGCGTGATATCCGTGTTGCCGAGCTTGCCCTTGGTCTGCCCCTCGAACTCCGCCTCCGTGAGCTTGACGCTGATGACGGCCGTCAGACCCTCGCGGACATCGTCGCCGGAGAGGTTTTTGTCGGCTTCCTTTAAGATATTGTACTTGCGCCCGTAGTCATTGAATACCCTTGTCAGCGCCAGCTTGAAGCCCGTTTCATGGGTCCCGCCGTCGGCGGTGTTGACGTTGTTGGCGTAGGAGAGGATGATCTCGTTGTAGCCGTCGTTGTACATCATCGCGATTTCGGCCTCGCGGTCGTCGCGGACCGCGCTGAAATGGATGGGATTTTCGTGAAGCGGGGTGAGCGCGCGGCTTTGGTTGAGATACTCTACGAAGCTCGACAGCCCGCCCTCGTAGCAGTATTCCTTGAATACGGCGTTTTCCCCGTCACGCAGGTCGGTTAACGTGATGCGCAGCCCGGCGTTCAAAAAGGCGGACTCACGCAGGCGTCGCTCAAGTATATCAAACTCAAAGGCCGTGGTTTCGGTGAAAATTTCGGCGTCGGGCTTAAAGGTGATGAGGGTGCCGGAATCGTCCGTTTTGCCGACGATATCCAGCTCCGTGACTGCGTCACCGCGCTCGAAACGCTGGCGGTAAATGCTGCCGTCCTGGGACACCTCGACCTCCATCCACTCCGACAGCGCGTTTACGACAGAGGAACCCACGCCGTGAAGTCCGCCCGAGACCTTGTAGCCGCTGCCGCCGAACTTGCCGCCGGCGTGGAGCATGGTCAGCACGACGGTGACGGACGGCAGGCCCACCTGCTCGTTTATGCCCACGGGGATGCCGCGCCCGTTGTCCCGGACTCTGACGATATCGCCGGGGAGGACGGACACGTCTATATTCGTGCAAAAGCCGGCCAGCGCCTCGTCGATGGAATTATCGACGATCTCGTAGACCAGATGGTGAAGCCCGCGCGGCCCCGTCGAGCCTATATACATGCCCGGGCGCTTGCGCACAGCCTCAAGCCCCTCGAGAACCTGAATCTGGCTCGCGTCGTACTTTTCGGTGACGGAGGTGTCCATGGTTTCGATTTCGGGGACGATGTTTTCTATATGATCCGTGTTGTTCAAAGGGAAGAACCTCCAAATCTAGATGGTAGATAATTCCTAATTCCTCATCCGAATGGCGAAGCGCCGCCGCCACCCATGAGCTGGGAAAGCAACCCGCCCGTTTTCTTGTCTTTCTTGGGCTTGTAGCGCGGGGGATTCTCAAGGCGCATCCTGGCGCCTTTCGCGCCGTTTGAACCTAAATACTTGCTTACGCGGATGACGGTTACGCACAGGTCGCCGTCCATGTAATCGACGCAATTGGCCAAAAGCGTTTCGTCTTGGTACATGCTGCCTAAAATCGAGACGGCGATCAGGCTTTGCACATCGTTGACGCCGTTGTCATATATTTCGTTGAGCAGATTGAACAGCTTCTTCATTTTCAGCGGGTTGTTTTCCTTTACCGTGGCGGCGACGGCAGGCGTCCCGTAAAGCTTGAAAAATTCCTCGGGCAGAAATTCGCCGTATTCCTCGATGTTCTGCTTATACGGCTCGCGCAGCTCAGGGTAAACCGCGGTGAAGCGGCTTCCGAAAGAAGCGGCGTCATAATACGCGCCGTGCTTTACCGCCGTTTTCGATACGGCCGCCGGGATTTTCTTTTGCTGCTTCGGCTTCTGTCCGTTTTGGAACTTTGACGCGAGCGTCTCCGCAAAATCCTCAACGACATAGTTCAGGTCGCGCTCCGCGGCCCCGTCAAGCTCCAAAAGCGACAGCGAAAGGCGCGTGTACTCGCTGTCGGCCGCGTTTTCGGCTGACGCGTCAGCATAGAGCAGACCCACGGTGTCACTGCAGTACTCGATCCGCAGTGAGCCGTTTTTGCCGCTGAAAGTGACAAAATGCCGGTCACGGTCGGAAACAAGCGGGAAAGATTTTTTGTCGAGATCGGGCGGGACATAGGGGGTGAAGCCGAGGGTTTTCAGGTGCGTGTCAAGCCCCTTTGCGATGCCTGAAACAGCGGCCTGGACAGTGAGCATACATGTTTTCCTCCGATAACTGAAATTCATATTATTATAGCACATTTCGGCTGATTTTTCATTCGCACACAGAAATATAAAAAGTTTTTACACAATATAGTATAGGAAACCTTGACGTGGTTCTAAACATGTGGTAAACTAAAAAATCAATAAGAGTCAAACAACTTAAAAAACCTCTTGCGAAAGGTTGAGTCTATCATGAAAAAAAAGCTCCTGATCGTTTTCGGCGGCGTTTCCTCCGAGTACGAGATTTCCCTGCTGTCGGCCTCGTCGGTCATTCAGAATGTTCCGAAAGACAAATATGAAATCGTATTGCTCGGCGTTACCAGGGATGGCAAGTGCTATCTGTATACGGGCGATTGCGGAAAAATTGAAAATAACGAGTGGGTCGGCGCCGCCGCTAATCTCTTCCCGGCCACGATATCGGCTGACCGTAGCGTCCACGGCGTCACGGTACAAAAAGACGGCGCGGCGGAAAATATCCGCATAGACGTCGCGTTCCCCGTGCTGCACGGCAAAAACGGCGAGGACGGCACGATACAGGGGCTGTTCCAGTTCGCCGGGATACCCTGCGCGGGGTGCGACGCGCTGTCGTCCGCGCTTTGCATGGACAAGGCGGCGGCCAACGCGATGGCTGACTTCGCGGGGATCGCGCAGGCGAAGTGGCTCGCGGTCACGAAGTACGAATACGACAAGGACCCCGCCGGCTTCAGGAGCGGGAGCGCCGGGGAGCTGGGCTTTCCGCTGTTTGTAAAGCCCGCCAACGCCGGCTCGTCCGTGGGGGTTTCAAAGGTCAAAAGCGCGGAGGAGTTGGAGCCGGCGCTCTCAGCGGCTTTCGCCCATGACCGCAAGCTTGTGCTGGAGGAGGGCATCGACGGCATAGAGCTGGAATGCGCCGTTTTAGGCAACGATGAGATTCTGGCCCCGATGGTCGGCGAGGTGAAGCCCTGCAACGAGTTTTACGACTATGAGGCGAAGTATCTGGCCGGTGAGAGCGAGCTGTATATCCCGGCAAGGATATCTCCCGAAAAGTTCAAAGAAGCGCTGGAGATGGCGCGCAGGGTGTATCGGACGATGGGGTGCGCGGGGCTGTCCCGGGTCGATATGTTCATGCGGAAAAGCGACGGGGAGCTTCTGTTCAACGAGATCAACACGATCCCGGGATTCACGTCCATCAGCATGTATTCAAAGATGTTCGCGGCGGCGGGCGTGGCGTATTCGGAGCTTGTTGACAGGATTATAGAGCTTGCGTTGGAACGATCTGAATAAATAAAGTGAAAGTAAAGAACAGGAACGGTGAATAAATGAAAAAGGACATCATCATCAAGATCATTGATATACATGACACACGCGGGCGCAGGGAAGGCTCGGAGCTGATCACGGTGGGCCAATTTGCCGGCGACAGGGAGAATTACTCGCTCACGTACACCGAGCGCAATCAGGAGCTTGAAGCCTGCGAGACGACCCTCATTGTCGAGGGGCAGGAGCGCGTCGTCATGACGCGCAGAGGGCCGTTCACCACCGAGATGATCATGGAAAAACACAAGCGTCACAGCTGCCACTACGAAACGCCGTACGGTGATTTTATGCTGGGCGTCTGCGCCAATACCATTGACTCCGACGTGGACGGCCAGAGCGGGCGCCTGCGATTCCGGTATACCGTTGACGTGGATTCGGCAAACGCGATGATGAACGAGCTGGATATTTCGTTCAAGGAAACAGGCAAGGAGGAGAAAAGATTTGAAAAATAAGATTTTTCAAACTTTGGTTTTGTGCTTTTCGGCCGTAAGGCAGGCCGAAATTTTGCTTCGCAAAACCGCACAATTCCCCAGAAAGGAATGGTTATAAGAATGTCCCTCTTAGTTAAACAGGCGCGGGATGAGATCAGAAGCGCCATACTGGACGCGGCCGGACGCGCGATGGCCGACGGCGCGCTGCCTTTAAGCCCCACGGGAGATTTCAACGTGGAGGTGCCCGCCGGCCGTCAAAACGGCGATTTTTCGTCGAACGCGGCTATGGCGTGGGCGAGGGATTTCAGGAAAGCGCCCCGCGTTATCGCAGAGGAAATCGTGAAAAATCTGGACCTGACCGGCACGTTTTTTGATCGCTGCGAGGTTGCCGGGGCGGGCTTTTTGAACTTTTGGTTAAGCGAAAGCTACTACGCCGCAGTGCTTTTGGATATCCGCGAAAAAGGCGCGGATTACGGCCGATCGGACTACGGGCAGAGCAAAAAAATCAACGTGGAATTCATCTCCGCCAACCCGACGGGTCCCATGCACATGGGCAACGCCAGGGGCGGTGCTCTGGGGGACTGCCTGGCGGCGGTCATGGCGTTCGCGGGATACGACGTGTCGCGCGAGTTTTACGTGAACGACGCGGGCAACCAGATCGAGAAATTCGCGCTGTCGCTGGACATACGGTATCAGCAGATTTACAAAGGGGAAAAAGCCGTCCCCTTGCCCGAGGACAGCTACCACGGAGACGACATCACGGAGCACGCGAGAGCATTCGCCGGCGAGTACGGGGACAGGCTTCTGAGCGTTTCCGAGGACGAGAGGCGGCGCGCGCTCGTTAAGTTCGCGCTGCCGAAAAACATCACGCAAATGCGGGCGAACGCGGCGAAGTACCGCATAGAATACGACCGTTGGTTCTTTGAGAGCGAGCTTTACGAAAGCGGCGAGGTCGCGGAGACGGTCGGGATACTCAAACAGCGCGGCCTGACCTATGAAAAAGACGGCGCGCTCTGGTACAAAGCGACGGAGCACGGCTGCGAAAAGGACGAGGTGCTGATACGCTCAAACGGCTTGTACACCTACTTCGCGGCGGATATCGCGTACCACCGCAACAAGCTGGAAAAGCGCGGCTTTTACAAGGCCATCGACGTCTGGGGAGCGGACCACCACGGGCATGTGGCGCGGATGAAAGGCGCTCTGGACGCCATAGGACTCAACGGCTCGGAGCGGCTGGACGTGATACTCATGCAGCTTGTGAACCTTGTGCGCGACGGGGAAACGGTGCGCATGTCGAAGCGTACCGGTAAGTCCATCACGCTCACCGACCTGCTCGAGGAGATACCCATCGACGCGGTGCGCTTTCTGTTCAACATGCGCGAGCCGGCGACTCAGATGGAGTTTGACTTGGGCCTTGCCGTGGAGCAAAGCGCCCAAAACCCGGTTTACTACTGCCAGTATGCTCACGCGCGGATATGCAGTATTTTCAAAAAGCTCGGCGAGGAAAGCGTCGAACAGCGGGACTGCACAACCGGCGAGCTTATGCTTTTGAGGGAGCCGGAGGAGCGCGAGCTGATACGCCACCTGTCCGCGCTGACGGACGAGATCGTTTCGGCGGCAAAAAAGTACGACCCGGCGAGGATCACGAGGTATACGCTGGAGCTGGCGGCGCTTTTTCACAAATTTTACAACGCCCACAGGGTCAAGTGCGGGGACGAGGGGCTTATGCAGGCGCGTATGTATTTGTGCGCTTGTGTGCGGGATGTGATACGAAATATTCTTACTATGCTTAAAATTACGGTGCCGAAAAGCATGTAGGAGGGGGTTGACAAGCGGACGAATTTTTGATAGAATATTTTTCGATGTGGAGAGGTATCGTAGTGGTCATAACGGGGCTGACTCGAAATCAAATTATTTTGATTCGAAATCGGCTCTCCACATCCCCAATTTAATATGGAAGCGTATCGAAGTGGTCATAACGAGCCGCACTCGAAATGCGGTTGTCCGAAAGGGCACGAGAGTTCGAATCTCTCCGCTTCCGCCAGAAGGGTGCTATGAAAAAGATGCACCCGCAGAAAACCCGCATAACAAGCGGGTTTTTTGCTGCTCAATGGTCAAAATCTTAACTCAAAAAAATGAAAATGCATTTTAGGCGTTTTCCCTTTGAGGTGAGAATCGAACTTCCGTGATCCCCAAAACGACATAACTGCGGAAAACCGCCTGTTTTTCTTTCATCCTTTCGGAAACAGGCGGCTTCCGCTTTTTTATACACCCCGCGTTTCATACAAATGAGAAACCGTCAAAAAAGAATCGAACCCACATAAAGCCTGTCGAAAAATAAAATCGACGGGCTTTTACTATTTTACAAAGGAGCAAAACAAGCCATGCTGAAAGCGTTACTCAGTCACGATGACAAGACGGCGTTTTTTAATATGCCGCATAATTCGTTAGAAGTCGAAAATTACCTTCTGGCGGTCGGCGCTTTGAAACCGTATGCCGGCCTTTACCTGAACGACGATGAAGATGATCCCGAACAGGTGCAGGTGAAACTGATCGCCGATACCGCTATTGATAATCATCTGCAGCTTTTGTTTGCGGAGGAGGCCAAGCTGTCCACCGTCAATACCGTCTGCGATCTCTTCTACCGCTTGCCCATTGAACGGCAGATCGGCCTGACGCACAACATGGCGGACGGAAAAATAAACAACGAAAAGGATTTGCTGGACGCCATCAAAGCAACCATGGCTCCCGCGGAACCCATTCGTGTGAATTTTTATTGTCCCCTCACGGTTCTCAAGGACGATCCCGAAAGCGGCGAGGTCATAAACGCGGACAACGCCCTGCTCGCCGGGCAGGAACACCACCTCCTGTCGGAGCTGGGGCATACGCTCCTGACTTATGGAATAACCGATATGGCTGATTTTTTCACAGAGGATGACTGCAGATACGGGATCAGCGCGACGGAAAAGCTGATCTCAGCAAAGTGGGGCGCGGAAAACATAGCGGGCGTCATATACGGACGCATTGCCGTCGATTTGACAGAGCCGCTGACCGAGAACGAACAGGATGATATCGCTTCCTGGATATTCCGTCAAAACCAAACCGGCATCGGCAACGACCTTGCGCGTTATCCCATAGAAACGCTTAACGGCAGGCTGTATATTAATTATTATCAAAATGACGATCAATACTTCCTGCTGGATGAAGCGGAATATAAAAACAGGTTTGGCCGGGAATTAAAACCGCCGCAAGACATTTCTGCCATCGTGTTCTCCCGCGTCAAGCTGTGGACGGACACCGGCGAGGAATGTGAGTTTTTTATGGGCGGCGTCCCGGAAGCTAACGACGCCTTCGAGGATAACGAGGATTTCGAGGATTTTGTGAATCAGATATCCACCACCGACACCAAAGAGATCACCGCGTATATCACAATCTTTTCCGAAGGTGACGGCGAATGCGTACCGGCAACCCAAGCGGATATCGAGCGAGTCTATAACGCCATCGCCGATGTGGACATCGACACCATCACCGGCTGGAATAAGATCGGCGAGAGTCAATTCAGTTTTGATTATGACATCGACGAGCTGTTCAACCTGAAAGGCAACGGACGCGGAACAAGTGATAAGGAAAGACAGAAAAAAGAATTCAGCGCATTGGTCGAAAAATTAATGGATGAAGTAAATTGCGGTTCCAACCACCCGATTATGATATGGCGGGAAAACAACGGATGGGCTTCTGCATTTACGGCACACTTTGACGGTGGGAACGGAGTAAGGGCTATCCGTGAAAAAGACCCGTCCGCGATCATGGTCACCGGCGCGGATTTCGCCAAAGGCAGTTACGCCTATGTGTACGATAAAATCCTCGCCCTGCGGTTTCGCGCCGAATATGACGCAACCCCGCCAGACGCGGTAAACCGCGCAGAGCTTGCGGAAATTGTGGACTTCCTCGAAGATAGCATGGGTTCACTGTCAAGTAACGCGGCGGATCACCTTGCCTCCCTCGACAATCCCGTCGCCGAAATACACGCGCACATTGCGTCAAACATCAGCGATAAAGAGTTTGACGAAGTGATAGACCTGATTGAAAATATGCGCGGCGCAGACGAACAGCCCGGTATGAGCGGAATCGAATAGAATATCAGCACCACCGTCCGTAGGTTAACCCTGCGGGCTATTTTTATGGAAAGGACAATGTCAATCATGAAATTTTTATCAGGAGATGCCCTGCAGGAAAAGAAAAGATTATTGGAACAAAAATATCCGGTTGGAACACGCATAGAACTGAATTCGCTCTGCAACGATGAGCGCGATATGCCTTCCGGCCTTCGCGGAACCGTGACCGGAATGGACGATCAGCCTGCCCTGTTTATGAAATGGGACAACGGACGCTCCCTCTTTCTCCTGCCTGACGAGGACAGCTTCCGAAAGCTGACGCCGGATGAGATCGCGGAAGAACAAGCGGAATCTTTGGACGAAGGGATGGGAGGACTGCAAACATGATCAGAACAGATAAACAAAAACCGTCCCCCGATAACCCCGACAAGAAGGTATATGACGGTCAACGCACGGCACAGGCGGTCTTTAACGATTTAGAAGCGCACCTGACCTCTATCGGCTATCTGCCGGAGGATTACTTCCTGTTCGATGACCGCCGCTGGGGAAAAGGCAGAGAGTTCCCGTCAGACGGATACTTGACCAATCAGGTGGACTATGGCGGCAGCGAGGGCATCTATTTGGATATCACGCTGGAATATCAGGAAAACGGCGAACGCAAATGGGAACATTTCGCCACCGGCAAGACGCTGGGCGAAAGCGGCAATGACCTCGACAGGATGAACCTGATCGCGTCCGCTGTTACCAAAGCATTCCATGCGGACGGCGTCCATGCCCGGTATGTCATGGTCGGCGGTTCTCCCGCGCCGGAGGGCGCGACCATCCACCTGAATCTCGAAGAAAAAGACATCATGACATTCTGCCTGACGCATTTCCGGGAAGCCCTCGAAACAAACGACCCGGAATATATCATGGCCGGTCAGATACTCAACCGTATCAAGGGCAAGCCTGCCGGAGAACAGACAGAAAAAAGAGTACCGACGCAGGGGATCATCTTCTCCCGCGTCCAACTCCACGCGGAAAACGGCGCGGAGTCAAACTTCTTCTATGTCCCCGGCATTCCCGAAAGCTACGCTGACATCGAAGAATATGAGGACTATATAGAGTTAGTGGATATCCATGAAGGTGATCCGGGAACCGATTGCAAAACAATCACCGCCACCGTCACTCCTTTTTCCATAGGAAGCGGTGCGCCTCGTGACGCCAATCAGGAGGACATCGACCGGATATACAAGCTCGCCGATGATTTAGAAAACCCCGAATACGATATGCAAATAGCCTTCGGCTGGTTTCAGGGTGAAGATTCGGAGTTTAACTTTCGTTATGACGATGACGAGCAAATAGATCAAGGAATGGGAGGTATTGAGTAATGCCAAAAATCACAATCAACAAAGAACTTCAGGATGAAGTATATCCTCAACAGGTGAAATCATGTTCACTCCTTTTGCTTTGTAGTGTTCATAAATGTCCGCATTGCTTTGAACATAAGTGGGCGAACTCATGATACGGCTTAGTTTCTGTGGTAGCCAACTTGT
>Ga0123353_10000573_pt1 | contig 45025 bp, 32 predicted proteins | sample TergutLab28metaG_3_FD_92763 | JGI IMG/M metagenome (GOLD analysis project Ga0123353, IMG submission 92763) | Labiotermes labralis P3 segment gut microbial communities from Petit-Saut dam, French Guiana - Lab288 P3 | ecosystem: Host-associated > Arthropoda: Insects > Digestive system > Gut ... | reverse complement strand
TGTTGCTGTTATGCGTAAACTTCTGATTATTATTAACAATGTTTGTAAAGATTTTTATTTGAAAACTTCTTTTACCAGCGCTTAACTGTTTTTATATCAACTTTTTAAGTGGGTTGATGACAATTAATTAAAAAAACATGAAAAACATAAACTTTATTAAGTTTCCTAAAAAGTATGAGTCCGTTTTGAAAAAGGCGGTATTACTTACTTTGAAATCCGAAAAAATACAAAAATGCGAAATTAATTTTATTATGGTTTCGGATGTTCAGATTAAAAAACTGAATATAAAATACAGAAAAACGCATCGTATAACAGATGTTATTTCTTTTTTGGTTGTCCCCGAACTTTTTGCGGGCGACATATACATTTCGAAAGGACGTTCCCAAAAACAGGCTAAAAAATATAAAAATATATGGGAACAGGAGCTTGCATATCTTGTCATTCACGGAACGCTTCATCTTTGCGGGTACACGGATTATGATCCGGAAAATAAAGCGAAAATGTTTGCAAAACAGGATAAAATATTTAAATGCTTAACTTTTTAGAGTTAATCGCTCTTGTATTCCTCGTAATCATAGCCGCGTGGACATCGGCAGCGGAAATCGGTATAACGAGCCTTTCAAAATACAGAGTCAAAAAACTCATTGCCCAGGTTCCTAAACTTTCAGCCTCGTTGTCTTCATGGCTTAAATCTCCCTATTATCTTTTAACCGTGCTTTTAACCGTAAGCGTTATAACCGATATGCTTATAAGCTTTTTATCTACATTGGTTATGACTGATGTTTTTTCTATGGTAAACAGGCATGTTATGGAAGCTGTCGCCTGGGTTATGACTTCTTTTGTTTTGCTTGTTATCGGCGAAATAGTCCCGAAATTTTACGCGAGAGCCAATTCCGAAAAGATGACGATTTTTTCCGTGCCTATTCTGGACAAATTCGCCAAAATTTTAAAACCTTTTTTATATCCGGTAATAAAAATTACCGAATTCATATCTCCCAAAACATCTCCCAATTTATCAAACGAACTTAGCAAAGAAGAAATTGAAGGTTTGCTTTCCGAAGGCGGGCAGGCGGGCGCCATAGATAAAGAAACCGACTCCATGCTTAAAAGAACCATGGGCTTTGGAGATCTTTCCGTCAAAAGAATAATGACGCGTTTTGAAGATATAGATTCCGTGGATTTATCGCTTGAAGAAGAAACTTTTTTCGATAAAGCCGTGGAAACTTCAAGAAGCCGTATTCCCGTTTACATAAAAAATAAGGAAAACATAATTGGGTATGTGCATATAAAAGATATTTTGTGGAGCTGGAAAGAAAATAAAGGGCAGTTTGTCAGATCTCTTCTTAAACCTCCTTATTATGTCAGCGAAGACAAAAAAATAAAAGATTTGCTTAAAGAATTTCAAAGCGGTAAAACTCATATCGCTTTTGTTAAAGACAGAAACGATAATATAACGGGTATGGTTACGCTTGAGGATATTTTGGAGGAAGTCGTCGGGGAAATTATCGACGAATACGAATATAACGGATGATAATAATAGCAATTAAAATCATTATCTTTTTTATCCTTACCGGATCTCTTGCCTTTTTCAACGGCGCGGAAACCGCTATTACCAGTTTATCTCAGGCTTATTTGAGAAAACAGAAAGAATCAGGGGCTAAGAAATCGCGCGCGATAATTTATTGGGAAACGCATACTGAAGAGATGATAGCTGCCATGGTTATAGGCATGAATTTGTCTATTGTAGGCATGGGCGTTGTCGCGGCTTCTTTGGCGTATGATTTCAACGCGGTGTTCGATATCAGAAATAATTTTTTAAACGCGCTGTTTCCGATTGTTTCAATAGTTGTCGCCCTTATTTTCGGGAATATTTTTCCGAAAACTTTCGCGCGTTATAACTCTGAAAAAGCAGGTATTATTGTTTTGCCGCTGATAATAATATTTTCTAAAGTTTTTAAACATGTTATAAAGTTTTTATCGGGCATATCCAACAATATAATAAAAATATTCCAAAAGAAAAAAGAAACGCAGGAGGTAAAAGCCGACGAAATAGATTTTCTTCTTTCAAATGAAACTACGTCGCCGCTTTCCGAAGAAGGCAGAGAACTTGTAAGCAATATTATGGATTTTGCGCAAAGAAGAATATCGCAGGTGATGGTTCCCAGAGCGGAAATATTCGCTGTGGATATTGAGGATAAAAAAGAAGACGTTATCAATAAAATTATAGAAACAAAATATTCGCGGGTTCCTGTTTATAAAGGCACTCTTAACGATATTATAGGCGTTATATACAGCAAAGATTTGGCTATAGCGTGGCGTAATTCTGACATAATAATCATGGAGGATTTAATAAGACCGGCGTATTATGTTCCTGACAGCGCCAGAGTAGATAAAATGCTTAAAGAATTTAAAACAGGACATCAGCATATAGCTGTAGTTGTCGATGAGTTTGGCTCTACTGTGGGTATTGTGTCTATTGAAGATTTGCTTGAAGAGATCGTCGGCGAAGTGTGGGACGAATACGATATGAAAGAAAAAACTATAGTTCCTTACGGAGATAATTCATATCTTGTCCAGGCGCATGAATCGGTGGTAGATTTAAACACAGAGCTGGATTTGAATGTTCCCGAAGACGAGGATTATTCTACTGTTAACGGCTGGGTTATAAGTCTTTTTGACAAAATTCCAGATACCGGAGAAAAAATTAAGTGGCAAAATCTGGAAATAGAAATTCAGGACGCTGACGAAAAAATGGTGAACAGAATCATATTACGGCAGATAACAAAGAACAAAGAATAAAGTACACGCATATGTTATTCTGCGTTGCAGAGCAATCGCAGAATCTATAAATCCATAGACACTGCGACTTCGCGCAGTGTGACAAAATGCAGAAAGTTGTTAATTGGAGTTCAAAGTGTATTACCAAATAAAAGGGCTTGTTTTAAATTCCAATACACACGGGGAAGCCGATAAAATCGCCACTATCTATTCTTATGAGTGGGGAAAAATTCAGGCTATTGTTCCCAGCGCAAAAAAAATTGCCGCGAAACTTTCCGCAGCCACCGAGCCTTTAACCGAAAGCGAATTTATGGTTTTTCAAAGCCATACTTCGATACGTCCTAAAATTACCGGAGCTGTAATAATAAAAAATAATTCCGTTGTAAAAACGGATTTTAATAAAAATCTGCATGCCTTGTACGTTTCGGAAATCGGAGATAAGTTTACGCCGTTTAATATGGAAAGCTCGGAAAAATACGAGCTTATATCCAGAGCGTGGAAATTACTCTCGGATTGTAAAAATCCTAAAAGGATTTTAACTGCTTTTGTTTTAAGATTTTTGAAACTTTCGGGCTATTCTTTAGGCGATTATATTAAAAATCATGCTGCGTCCGCGGATAAAGACACGGAAGCCGCGGTTATGAAGCTTTCGCGCTGTTCAGGAGATGAAGCGGATGATATATCCGGTTTTGACGATAATAAAACATGGAATTATGTAGAAAATTATCTTACCAATTACATAAAACGCCCTGCTGTAAGCGTTTTTATGAGAAAAATACAAAAGACAGATCTTTAGAAGCTTAGAAGTTTGGAAGTTTAACAGAAATTATAGAGAGAATTATGTTACAAAGCTTCTAACCGTCAAAGCTCTCCAAGCTTCCTTATTGTTCTTTTTTAAAACGTAAAAATTATATATAATCATATACAGTTTTTAATACGCAAAACGGGGAATACTATGATTAAAAAAATCTTCAGATTTTTGTTTATAGACAAAGCTTTAAAATCCGATATAGCTTTTTTGAAAAAAATCACGCTTTTTAACGGACTTTCCGACAGGGTTTTGGCAAAAATAGCTTTAATAGTTTTTAAGAAAAATTATGTCGCGGGTGAAACCGTATATAAAGCTAATCAGGATGCCGATGTTTTGTACATAATCAAAAAAGGGCAGGTAAAAGTGAACAATTCTTTAGGCGAAAAAATTGTCGAAAGCGGCGATTTTTTCGGTGAAATGTCACTGATAGGCGATAAAAAGCACGGTTCATCGGCAATCGCATTGAAAAACAGTGAATTGTTTCTTATATACAGAGTTAAATTTGACGACTTGGTTGATCTTGACGCCAAAGCGGGTTTACAGATAATGAGAAATCTTTCTCAAATTCTCGCAGTAAGGGCAAAATGTTCCGAGATATAAAATTATGATGACGGAATCGTCAAAAACAAGAGTCTTTATAATAGGTATAATAGTTTTTCTTGCGGTATGTCTGTTCTTGTATTTTGCGAGAGGGATTCTTGCGCCGTTTATAATAGCGGCTTTTATATCGTATCTGTTATCTCCGTTAATCTTAAAAATCCAGTCGTATGGTTTCAAAAGATGGGTCGGCGTTGCCGTTGTTTCCGTTATCATTATAGCTGTTTTAGCCTCTTTGCTGGTTATTTTTATTCCTCTTATTCTTGAGGAAATAGACAAGCTTCAGGTTAATATTCCGGCGTATTACAGATATGTTTCGAATTTTCTCGAGCTCGTAAAAGATAAAATTCATGTAACTTTTCCGATAGTTAAAGATTATAATTTTATAGATTTGGCTATGGAAAAAATGCGGACTTTTGCCGTTTCCGGAACACAAAAAATACCCGCGTATTTAATGAATATTTTTTCCATTTTTACGTTTATAATTTTGGTTCCGACAATAGTTTTCTTTATGCTTTTAGGCGGAAACAGGAGCATAAACACAATTGTTGAAATTGTTCCGTCGGCTTATGTTGAAACCGTTTTATCAGTAATTTATCAGATAAGTTCTGTTCTAGGAAAATTTATAAGAGGGCAGCTCATAGAGGCGTCTTTTGTAGGCATAATGTCCGTTATCGCGTTGAGTATTTTTAACGTGAATTTCGCGCTGCTTATAGGCTTAACCGCCGGTATTGCAAACCTGATTCCTTACGCGGGTCCGGTTACCGGAGTTTTAATCGCAAGCATAGTGGCTCTTGTCCAGTATCAAAGTATCTATATTCTGTTTAAAATTATACCCGCGTTTATAATAATTCAGTTTTTAGATAATAATGTCGTCAATCCGCTTGTAGTCGGGACTACAGTGGATTTAAGTCCTGTGACTATGATGTTTGTAATGCTTGCCGGCGGTTCTGTTTTCGGTTTTTTAGGAGTCGTTTTTGCCGTGCCGGTTACCGCTATAATTAAAACTGTTTTCTTTATGCTTGTAAAAAAATATAAAAATGCTTTTTAAAGGAAACCGCTATGGATAACAAAGTTCAGGGTTTTTCCGTTTTGACCAAAGACGACGTTCATTTATTCCGCGAGGGCAGCCATTTCAGGCTTTATGAAAAAATGGGTTCTAAGCTTGTCTCAAAAGACGGCGTTAACGGAGCCTATTTTTCTGTATGGGCGCCAAACGCAAAGAGCGTTTCCGTAATTGGGGATTTTAATTATTGGGACAAAGGTTCGCATCCTTTGTTCGAAAGAGGCGATAATTCAGGTATTTGGGAAGGGTTTATTCCCGGTATTAAAAAGGGAGATACGTATAAATATTTTATAGTTTCAAATCATAATAATTACTGCGTCGAAAAAGCAGACCCTTATGCTTATCATGCCGAAACTCCCCAAAAAACCGGTTCAAAAGTCTGGGATTTAGATTATAAATGGAATGACGCCGAATGGATGAATTCCAGAAAATCCAAAAGTCTGGTTAACGCGCCGATTTCAATATATGAAGTTCATTTAGGTTCGTGGAAAAGAAATCCTGAGGAAAACAACAGATGGCTTTCTTACCGCGAAATTGCCGGCGAGCTTGCCTCTTACTGCAAAGAAATGGGATTTACGCACGTAGAGCTTTTGCCCGTTATGGAGCATCCTTTCGGAGCTTCGTGGGGATATCAGAGTTTGGGTTATTTCGCGCCTACAAGCAGATTCGGAACTCCGCAGGATTTTATGTATATGATAGACGTTCTTCACAAGGCCGGTATAGCCGTAATTTTAGATTGGGTCCCGTCGCATTTTCCTACGGATTTGCACGGGCTTGCTTTTTTTGACGGGACTTGTCTTTACGAACACGCGGACAGCCGCTTAGGGTTTCATCCGGACTGGAAAAGCGCGATTTTCAATTACGGAAGAAACGAAGTGCGAAATTTTCTTATTTCAAGCGCTCTTTTTTGGCTGGACAAATACCATATAGACGGAATAAGAGTTGACGCAGTCGCGTCGATGCTTTATCTTGATTATTCAAGAAAAGAGGGCGAATGGATTCCGAATAAATACGGCGGGAAAGAAAATATTGAAGCAATACAGTTTTTGAAAAGATTTAACCACGTTGTTTATGAAAATTATGACGGCGTTCAAACTTACGCGGAAGAATCCACGTCCTGGCCAATGGTTTCCAAACCTACGTATCTGGGCGGTTTGGGGTTCGGATATAAATGGAATATGGGCTGGATGAACGACGTTTTAAGCTATATGAAAGTTAATCCGGTATTCAGAAAATATCATCACAACAAGCTTACGTTTAGTTTTTTATACGCTTTCAGCGAAAACTTTGTTCTTCCTTTTTCGCACGACGAAGTAACGCAGGGAAAAGGCTCGTTAATCGGAAAAATGCCCGGCGACGAATGGCAGCGGTTTGCCAATTTGCGTTTGCTTCTTGCCTATATGTACGCTCATCCGGGTAAAAAATTATTGTTTATGGGCAGCGAATTCGGGCAGGTAAGAGAATGGAATCATGAAGAAAGCCTTGAATGGCATGTTTTACAGTTTACTCAGCATTCGGGAATGCAAAAATGGGTGAAAGATTTAAACCATGTCTATAAAAACAATCCGGCTTTTTATGAAAACGATAACAGCTGGGAAGGGTTCCACTGGGTTGACGCGAACGATTCCGATAACAGCGTAATAAGTTTTGTAAGAAAAGCCCCGAAATCCGGCGAAACGATTTTATGCGTTTTAAATTTTACGCCTCTCCCGAGACATAATTATACGATAGGCGTTGACCATCAGGGACGCTGGGAAGAAATATTAAACAGTGACGGTGTTGACTATTTTGGAAGCGGAATCGGGAATTTAGGTTTTAAAGATACATCGGATTGGGGTTCGCACGGCAGACCGTACAGCTTAAATATATCTATTCCGCCTTTAGGCGCTGTGTTTTTTAGGTTTAAATACTAATTAGATGATGAGAAGTTGAGAGGTTGGGATGTTGAGCAACGGACTTGTCTTTGTTTGTACTCATCTTCCCATCGTCTCATCATCTCATCTTCTGTAAAAGGGAGTGTTATGAAATATCTAAGATACAAGCATTTGTTCAGAATGTATGAGTATATACAGCCTTATATAAACTATTCCATACCTATAGAAGAATCTCTTCAAGGAGCTAAAGTTTTGGTTTTGGCTCCGCATCAGGACGATGAAGCTATCGGATGCGGCGGAACAATAATAAAACATATTAAAGCCGGAGGGATTGCCGAAGTAGCTTTTTGCACGCATGAATCCCCGGAGAGAATGAGAGAATCTGAAAAAGCAACATCGGCACTGGGCGTTAAGAGAAATCATTTTTTACAGTTTCCGATCAGAACTCTTGACAGTAATAAACAATTTGAAGAAAGCCTTGTTTTTTTATTTAACGCGATAAAGCCTGAACTTGTTTTTTTGCCTTTTTGGTTTGATAAACACGAAGATCACAGAGCCGTATCAAAAGCCCTTATAAAAATAAAAAAGAAAATCAGCACGGATTTTATGATTTACGCTTATTCGGTATGGTCTCCTTTAAATCCCAACGTTCTTCATGACATAAGCAAAGAATGGGAACTCAAGAAAAAAGCGATAGAGTGCTATAAAACCCAGACTGCCTCTAGAGATTATGTCCGTATAGCCCAGGGGTTAAACCAATATTGGGGAGAAATAAAAAGACCAGGAATGCAGTATGCCGAAACTTTTTTTAAAGCTACCGCAACGGAATACATTTCTCTCGGTAAAAAAATATTCAGATGATTGCGGGTCAAGCCCGCAATGACGCGCTGGAAAATGAGTTCAAGGTGACAAATGGGGAATAATGAAATACAATATATTGCATATCTTTTCGTCGTGGACAATAGGCGGCGCGGAAAAAGCCACTCTTTTTTTGGCTGATAGTCTTCAAAAGTCCGGTGAAACCCGAAATTTTGTCGGTGTTCCATCGGACAGTTTTCTTTTTAAACAAGCTGAAGAAAAAAATCTGACGGCAATTCATTTTAAAGCCAAAAATTCTTTTGACCCGTTTGCGATTTCAAATCTTGTAAGTATAATCAAAAAAAACAATATAGATATTGTTCACGTTCATCAGGGAAAACTTTACTGGACCGCGCTTGCGGCAAGGCTTTTTTGCCCTAAAGTAAAAGTCGTTTTTCACAGAAGACAGGATACGCGCCACAGTTTTTTTAGCAGAAAGCATTATCAATTTGCCGACGCGGTTATAACGGTTTCAAAGGCAGTCGCGAACGGTCTTATTAAATATGAAAAAGTTCCGGCTGAAAAAATTACCGTTGTTTATAACGGAGTTAATTTTGATAAATTTTCTTTGGATACGGATTTTTCCGACATTATAAAGAATTACTCTCTAGAGGGTAAAACTGTTGTCGGCGCGGTCGGCGCGATAGTCGATTTAAAAGGAAAAGGGCAGATATTCTTAATTGAAGCGGCAAAAATTTTGAGAAATGATTTTTCGGATATCAGGTATTTAATAGTAGGCGCCGGAAAAGGACTTGAAGATTTAAAACAGTACGCTAAAAATACCGGTGTTGACGACATAGTTTATTTTACGGGTTATCAGGAACAGGTTCAAAAATTTGTTTCGGCTGTGAATATATTTTGTCTTTTATCATGGGATACCGAAGGTATGCCGAATGTTTTAATAGAAGCGCAAGCCTTGAAAAAGCCGGTGATAGCCACAAATGTCGGAGGAATTCCCGAAGCGTTTATGAACGGCGTAACAGGCATTATGATTGAGCCGTCAAATGTTTCGCAAACCGCGGATGCTATAAAAGAGTTTGTGAAAAATCCCGGCAAAGCAAAAGCTATGGGGGAAGAAGGAATAAAATTCGTAAAAGAAAAGTTCACGATAGAAAAAATGGTCGCAAATACTTTAGGTGTGTACAATAAAATTATGGCGGCAAAAAAATGAAAAAAGTGTCTGCTTATATTTTGACTAAAAACGAAGAAAAGCACATAAAAGAATGCATAGAAAGCGTTAAGTTTGCCGATGAGATAGTTGTTATTGACGCTTTCAGTTCGGATTCTACGGTTGATATAGCTAAAAATATGGGCGCTAACGTAATTCAGAATAAATTTGAATATTTCGGACAGCAGAGAAATTTTGCTTTGGAACAATGCTCTTATGACTGGGTAATATGCCTTGACGCTGATGAAAGGATTTCGCCGGAACTTAAAACCGAAATAGAAGAGCAGCTTAAAAACAATTCCGAAGGAGATATTTTTATTGCTCCGCGAAAAAGCAAATTTATTAACAAATGGATTACTCATTCGGGCTGGTATCCGGATTACAGGCATCCCGTGCTTTTTAATAAAACAAAAGCAAAATATAAAGACCAGCTTGTTCATGAAGATATAGATTATACCGGTAAAAAATATTATTTTAAGGGCGATATTTACCATTACCCTTATGAAAGTATAAAGCATTTTGTCGCGAAGTCGGATTTATACACAGATTTACGAGCGAAAGAGATGTTTAAAAAAGGCAAGAAGTTTAAAGTAATAAATCTTTTTGCAAACCCGTCGGTAATGTTTATAAAAATGTATTTTATAAAAAGAGGTTTTCTTGACGGATTAACCGGATTGATTCTTGCAATGCTGTATTCTTATTTTTATACGCTGATGAAATACATAAAACTTTGGGAAATAGAAGAAAGGAACAAATAACAAGGTTTTTTGTGTCACCCTGAACTTGTTTCAGGGTCTGTAAACGACTAGATGCTGAAACTAGTTCAGCATGACACCTTTGACAAACAATCAAATAAATACAATGACCAAATTATTATATCCGTTTTCCATCATTTACGAATTATTGTCCAATGCGGACAGGTTTTTGAAAGGCTCAAAGAGTCTGCCTGCGCCGGTTATAAGCATAGGCAATCTTACCTGGGGCGGTACCGGCAAAACTCCTGTTGTTATAGAGCTTTTGCGTTTTCTTGTAAAAAATAATCTAAAGCCGGCAGTGTTGACGCGCGGTTACAACCGGGGAAGCAAAGTTTCTTTATTAGTTCGTAACGGCGGAATCGGTATAAACGCGGCGGAAAGCGGCGATGAACCGCTTTTAATTGCTAAATCCGTTCCGGAAGCTGATATTATTATCGGCGCGGACAGATATAATAATGCTTTGCGTTTTGCCAAAGAAATCAAAGCGAATATTTATGTGTTAGATGACGGATTTCAGCACTGGAAAATCCGCAGAAATTTAGACATAGTCTGCGTAAACGCGGCTAATCCTTTCGGGAACGGTATGTTAATACCTGCCGGCATTTTAAGAGAAAAACCAAAAGCTTTAAAGAGAGCCGGACTTATAATAATTACAAACGCCGATATGATTGACGGCGGTAAATTGCAGAAACTCGAATCTGACATTAAAAAATATTCAGGAGGACAAAGCCCTGTTGTTACGTATTACGGAAACTATGAATATACAAAACTTGACCTCAAGACTAAGTTTGATATTGAAAGATTGAAGCAGCCGGAAGTTAATATTTTAAGCGGTATAGGTTTCTCCGACGGATTTAAAAACTCTGTTGAAAAATCCGGGCTCAAAATAAAACAAGTCCACAATCTTAAAGACCATCAAAAATATGATTACAATATGCTTAAAGAAATCTATTCAAATAATGATTTTTGTGTAATTACGGCAAAAGACGCTGTAAAACTGGAATCTCTTTTGGATGATAAAATGAAAGAACGAACGGCAGTCCTAAACGTAACGCCGCAGTTTAAAACGGGGAAAGAACAATGGGAAAAAGCAATACTTCAAAATCTAAAATGACGCCGGCGGTATTTCTAGACCGCGACGGAACGATTATTTATGATAGAAATTATTTAAGTTCGCCGGATCAGGTAAAACTTTATTCTTATGCGGCAGACAGCATAAACAAACTGCGTGCAGCGGGTTTTAAAATTATTGTCGTTACGAATCAATCCGGAATAGCCAGAAAAATGTTTACGGAAAAAGATTTGGCGAAAGTGCATAAAAAGTTTTTAGCGCTTCTTAAAGAACAAGGCGCGAAAATTGACGGATTGTATTACTGTCCTCATATAGATGATGATAAATGCGTTTGCAGAAAGCCAAATACTGGTATGGCTTTGCAGGCAGCCAAAGAGCACAATATAGATTTAAAGAAGTCTTACGTAGTCGGAGACAGCGTTCGTGACTATATTTTAGGCAATAATTTTGGCGGCAAAGGCGTTTTAGTATTAACGGGTCACGGCAGGAAGCAGGTTTTAAAAGTCAAAAAAGAGAAAACAAAACCTTTAGCCGTGTGTCTGAATCTAAAACAAGCTGCGAGGTTAATAATTTATGATGCTAAAAAAAATTAAGAATTTGGTTTCTCTAAAAAAACTATCGTGTCATTCCGTTGAAAAACGGCATCCATTTTCTTTGTTGTTGGCAGATAAAATTAAAGACAACTTGGATACCGGCTTTCGCCGGTATGACAAACTTGGGTACAATTACAGCAAAAAGGCATTAATATTTGCCGGTATATTCTTCTGCACAGCTCTTTTTACCCCAAGTCTTTTTTGCGATGAAGCTTTTCCTGAATCTCAGACTAACTTCATTGCCGAAAGACTTAAAGAAGAAAGAGTCCGTCTTCAGTCAAACAGAGATTCTTTTGAATGGCGCAAATATGAGGGGAAGCCATTACCTGAGTTTGAAAAACTTACTTTCAGCGTTAAGTGGCAGTTTGTAACAATAGGCGAAGCGACTCTTGAATTAAGAGGATTTGAAGATATAAACGGACGCGAAGCTCATCACATATATTCCATGGCGAAAACAAAACCGTTTTTTGACGAAGTTTTTAAAGTCCGCGACATAAATGAAGCGTGGCTGGACAGGGAAAGCCTGTCTTCTTTAAGATTTTCGGCTGATATTAGCGAAGGCGGCTGGACAAAAAAAGAGACTCTGGATTTTGACCCCGTAGAAAGAACGTATCAGCTTTTCGATAACGGTAAAATGCAGATGGGTGCAACTCCGGAATATGTTCAGGATGTTATGACAGCTTTGTATTATATGAGGACTCTTGATTTAAAAGTCGGGGAAAGTTATACTTTAGAAGCTCATTCCGGCGATATGTCCTGGGCATTAGCGGTAAATGTTTTAAGGGAAGAAAAAATAAAAGTTCCTGCCGGGGAATTTAAATGCCTTGTCCTTGAGCCTTTTGTAAGAGAAAACGCGGGAATAATGAAAACATCGGGACAAATGCTTGTATGGGTTACGAATGACGAAAGAAAAATCCCTGTGCATTTAAGAGTAAAAATCCCGATAGGCGCGGCAATAGCGACATTAGAAAAGATAGAAACGAAGAAATAACATATTATGTTTTTGTCTGTCATGTTGAACGAAGTGAAACATCCAGCGTCATGAGAAAATACTATGTTTACATTATGTCAAGCAAAAGAAACGGTACGCTTTATATAGGAGTAACAAATAGTTTGTTAAGGCGAGTATTCGAGCATAAAGAAGGTAAAATTGAAGGTTTTACAAAAAAATATGGTCTAAAAAATCTAGTGTATTATGAAAAATACGAGTCAATTGAAGATGCGATATTAAGAGAAAAGCAGTTAAAAGGCTGGCTGAGAAAGAAGAAAATAGATTTGATAGAGAGTTGTAACAGAAACTGGGAAGATTTGTATTATATGGATTCTTCACTACGTTCAGAATGACAGACAGAGCATTATTGTTGTTTGTTATGTTTAGCGAAGCGGCCTGTTCTGAGTGAAGTTAAAGGATTAAAGGCATTGGATACATTCACTTCGCTCAGTATGACAGGCAAGTTTAAAGAGGTTTAATGAACAGCATAGAAAAAAAAGCAGTCAGGACAGCTGCTCTTTCTGTTTTTTCAAACACAATTCTTACCATATTAAAACTCGTTGTCGGTATTATGATAGGCTCAGTCGCTATAATATCCGAAGCGGTGCATTCCGCTATAGATTTAATTGCCGCGTTGATAGCGCTTTTTGCCGTTAAAACATCCGCGAAACCCGCTGATGACGAGCATCCTTACGGGCATGGCAAAGTTGAAAACATTTCGGGAACAATAGAAGCTCTTTTAATCTTTGTCGCCGCCGGTTATATAATTTACGAATCGGTCAACAGGCTTATGAATCCCCAGCCGGTTGAATCGCCGTTAATCGGCGTATTTGTAATGCTTTTTGCGTCTGTTGTAAACTATTTTGTCGCTATGAGGCTTTTTAAAGTCGCGAAAGAGGCTGACTCTATTGCTTTGGAAGCCGACGGATGGCATTTGCTGACCGACGTATATACTTCTCTCGGGGTAATGGCTGCTCTTGCCGTTATGGTTATTATAGAATTTGTATCTCCCGGCAAAAATATACACTGGATAGACCCTGTCGCCGCGCTTATTGTTGCCGCTATGATAATAAAAGCCGCTTATACGCTTACAATAAAATCCGCGAAAGACTTGTTTGACGTAAGTTTATCCCAGGAAGAAATCGCGCTTGTTGAAAATATAATACGTTCTTATAAAGATACTATATCAGGCTATCACGATTTAAAAACAAGAAAAGCGGGAAATAAGTGTTTTGTAGAGGTTCATATTCTTGTCAATCCTGAAATGACCGTTTTACAGTCTCATGAGATTACAAGAGAAATTGACGGCAGTATTGCCGAAAAATTAAAAAATGTTTTTGTCACGATTCATGTTGAGCCGTGCGATGATACATGCACTCCGAAATGCCAAACCGGCTGCCTTACCAAATTCTTCAAAGAAAATAAATGAATTTTCTAACATTTTATATACAAAAATCTCTCAAAATTGATATAATTGTCAAAATAAAATTATAAAAGGGAAAAAGTATGAAAAAATTGTTTTCAATTGTTTTTTTTATGTTATGTTTTTTGTTGTCCGCAAATTTTGTTTATTCTGCAGATATACATGTTCCTACCGATGAACTTACAATACAAGACGCAATTAGCGCAGCCGGAGCCGGCGATAATATTATAATTGACAGCGATATCAACAGCGGCGTAATAAACCCTATTGCAACGCAGCTTAATTTCACAAGCTTAAACCCTTTAAGTCCGTCCGTTATTTTTATGGACAGCGGAAGCCAGTTTAATTTTACGGCTCTTTCTACCGGTTCAACCATATCTAATTTGATATTTAGTTCCGCTGCCGGAAATACAGGCGGAGGAGTAATCCGCAATGCCGTTTACCTGACAATATCCAGTTCAACTTTTGATTCTAACGTCGCAGTAAGTTCCGGCGGCTCTATTTACAATACAGGTATTTTGATTTTGAATGCCGGCAATGTTTTTAAAAATACAGACGGATTTGTAAACGCTTCTTCCGGCGGAGCAATTTACAATATTAATGGAAGTCGTGTCTCGACAAATACTATTACAGCTAATACCTTTACAGGCTTGAATGCATCTATTGTTGGTGGAGCTATTTATAATTATCAGGGAAATATAATAATATCCGAATCAATATTTGATTCTAATACGGCAACCCGTGGCGGAGCTATTTTTAATGATATTTACGGCTATACGACAATATCAAACTCAACATTTGATTCCAATACGGCGACAAGCGGCGGAGCTATTTATAATAGTTACGGCTCTTTAACTTTGAATGCCGGTAATGTATTTAAAAATACGCAAGAGTTCACAAATGCAACTCAGGGCGGCGCTATTTATAATACAGGTGGTTCCGTATCTACTAATATTACAAGCAACACTTTTACGGGAATGAAGGCAACAAACCGCGCCGGTGCAATTTATAACGATTATGCCAGGCTGACAGTTTCCGGCTCAACATTTGATTCCAATACGTCTGTATCTGGCGGAGCTATTTATAATAATTGGGGTAATGTAACTTTGAATGCCGGCAATGTATTTAAAAATACGGAAGGACTTATGAATGCCTCTAACGGCGGCGCAATTACGAATAGCGGTACCACGGGTTCCTTTACATTTACCATTACAAGTAATACTTTTATAGGTTTGAAAGCATCTATTACCGGCGGAGCTATTTATAATACTACTACTCTTGACAGTACTATGACAATATCCGGTTCAACTTTTGATTCAAACATCGCCGTCAGCGGCGGCGGGTCTATTTATGTTTATTCCGGTATTGTAACTTTGAATGCCGGCAATGTGTTTAAAAGTACAAACGGAATCATAAATGCTCTAAACGGCGGAGCAATTTTTAACGGTGGTACTTCAAACTCCTTTACCACAATTACAAGCAATACGTTTACAGGTTTGATTGTATCAAGCGCAGGCGGGGCTATATACAATACCAGCAATTCGACAATGACAATATCAGATTCAGTATTTTATTCCAATATTGCTTTAAGCTCCGGCGGGGCTATTTATAAATATAGTGGTAATATGACAATCTCCGGTTCAACATTTGTTTTTAATACGGCAACATACGGCGGCGGAGCATTTTATAATTATAGTGGTGTTACTACAATCTCCGGTTCAACATTTGATTCCAACACGGCAACTCAAGGCGGAGCTATTTATAATAACAGTACTTTAATTTTGGTCAATAATGAATTTAAAAATACAGACGGATTAATAAATGCTGTCCACGGCGGCGCAATTACTAATTGGAACTCTGTTGACATTACAAGCAGTACTTTTACAGGACTGAATGTAACAAACCGCGGCGGAGCTATTTATAATGACTTAAGTATAATGACGATATCCGGCTCAACATTTGATTCCAATACGGCAAATGGGGGCGGAGCTATTTATAATAATTACAGCACTTTAACTTTGAATAATAATGTATTTAAAAGTACAAACGGGATTACAAATGCTTCAAGCGGCGGCGCAATTAATAGCGTCGGCAATAGAGCTGTGGTTACCATTACAAGCAATACGTTTACAAACTTGAAAGTATTAAATCAAGGCGGAGCAATTTATAATTATCTTGGAGGCGCTAGCATTACAATTGACAATTCAATTTTTGATTCAAACAGCTCCGGTGTCGGTACCAACAACTTTGGCGGAGCTATTTATGTTTTACAAGCTACTGCAACTTTGAATGCTGGCAATATTTTTACAAATATTGACGGACTTATAAATTCCGGTAATGGCGGCGCAATTGCTGTTGATACCGGCAGAATCTATATTACAAGCAATATGTTTACAGGTTTGAAAGTATCTAACAATGGCGGAGCTGTTTATAACACATACAGTTCGACAATGACAATCGCCGGTTCAACATTTGATTCAAATACAGCTGCCAACAATGGAGGAGCAATATTTAACACCAACAGCGGAAATGTAAGCATAACAGCGGGAACGACATTTATAGAAAATTCTGCGGCAAGAAGCGGCGGAGCAATACATAATGCCATTAATTCGATAATGACAATATCTGATTCAATATTTGATTCTAATATCGCTGTAAGCTCCGGAGGTGCAATTTATAATGCCGGAAATATTTCAATTTCAAATTCAATATTTGAAAACAACAGCGCCGGTACTCAGGGCGGAGTTATATATTCATATCAGACAACAATGAGTTTCAGCGCGGCAGGCGGCAATTTAATTTTCAGTTCAAATACAGCCGGGACATTCGGCGGAGCGATATACGCGGGCGCTTCATCAATGACTTTCAATGCGGCAGGCGGCAATATAGTTTTTAGTTCAAACACGGGAACTGCCGGCGGAGCGATATACGCTAACACGCCGTCTATATTAAGTTTTATCGGTAATACCAGCTTTATAGGTAATACGGCAACTATTAATGAGGGCGGAGCAATAAATTCAATCAATTCGACAATAACTTTCAATACGGCAGGCGGCAGCATACTTTTTAGTTCTAATATAGCGGTAAATGACAGAGGCGGAGCGATAAACGCAGTTTATTCAACAATGACATTCAATGCAGGAAGCGGCAATGTAATTTTTAGCACGAATACATCGGCAACGAACGGCGGAGCAATATACGCAGGCTCTTCATATATAACATTCAGCGCCGGAAGCGGCAGTGTAATTTTCAGTTCGAATACGGCGAGTTCCGGCGGAGCGATATATGCCAATACTCCATCAGTATTAGGTTTTACCGGTAATACGAGTTTTATAAGTAATAAAGCAACTCAAGCAGGCGGAGCGATAATTTCAATTTATTCGACGTTTACTTTCAATGCTGTGGGCGGGAGTATAAATTTCAGTTCAAATACAGCGGTAAATAATAGAGGCGGAGTTATAGATGCAACTTTTTCGTCAATGGCATTCAATGCCGGAAGCGGCAGTATAATATTCAGCTCAAATTCGGCTCTAAATGAAAGAGGCGGAGCAATATACGCGGGTATTTCAACAATGACATTTAATTCGGGAAGCGGCAGTATAAATTTTAGTTCAAATACTGCGGCAAACGGCGGCGCATTATATTTGAATTATACAATAGCAAGTTTTAGCGGTAATACGCGTTTTATGGGTAATAGCGCAACCGGCAACGGCGGAGCGATATATTTAAACGGATCATCAATAACGATAAACAGTGCGAACGGACCTGTGCTGTTTGCAGGCAACAGCGCGGCATTTGGCAACGATATATATACAGATATGTCAATAATAAACTTTAACGCGGTAAATCTGATAACAATCTCAAGCGGAATATATGCGGGAAGCAATGACAATACAATCAACAAAAGCGGTACCGGCGAATTGTATTTAAGCGGCATAAATTATATACAAGGTATGTTTAGCCAAACCGCGGGAATAACGACAATAAACAATTCAACAACTACGTTTACAGACGGAACATTGAACGTAATAAACAGCAGCGGTATATCGATAGTTAATTCAAACGTAACAATATCGCCAACGGTACATATGATTTTTGCAAGCAACGCAAAAGCCAACGGCGGAGCAATTCACGGCGATGCATTATCAACTGTATATTTTAACGGAGCATCATCATTTACTTACAATAAGGCAAATAGCCACGGCGGAGCATTATATATACAGCAGTCAACGGTAACATTTGATCAGGCTGCGGACTTTACATTAAACCAAGCGCTAACGGGTCACGGCGGGGCGATATATATGTCTTCGAACAATTACATATTTAACGGAATAACCAAGTTTGAAACTAATCAAACATTGTCCGGAGCAGGACTAGGCGGAGCAATATACGCTGATAATTCGACAATAACGTTTAACGCGGCATCGGAGTTTGGAAATAACGAAGCGTCAATGGGCGGAGCGTTGTACTTAAAAAACAATCAGACAACTTTTTCAAATGCAGCGTTTACGGGAAATAGAGCGATAAACGGACACGGGGGAGCAATATACACGGACGCAGATCCTGTAACAATAAACTTTGCCGGAACAGCAGAATTTACAAACAATCAGGCGTCATTAAACGGCGGAGCGTTGTTCTTGGAAAACTCAAGCGTAACGTTTATGCAGTCGGCAGATTTTGAATCAAACACTGCAACGCAAAACGGCGGAGCGATGTACATAGGATTTGGCACAACGGTAAACGCAGGCAACGTGACATTTAATAACAATACAGCGGTAAACGGCTTAGGCGGAGCAGTGTATATGGAAGGAGCGTTAGGCAATAACGCTGTATTAAACATAACACAAACGATGGACACAGTCGTGTCCGGAAACAAAGCAAACTTGATACCAAACGTGTTTTATTTAGAGCAGTATTCACAGTTGAATCTGGACATAGAAAACAATATAACAATGACAGTAGAAGACGCGATAGTGTCACTAGGAAACAGCGGTAATACAATAACCAAAACAGGACAGGGTATATTAGAGTTAGACAGTAATATAAACGCGATAAACGGAGTATTGAACATATTTGACGGAATAGTAAGAACAGGTTATGCGACAGGATTAGGCAATATAATATTTGACAACGGAACGCTTAACATAACAAAAAGCGCGACATTAACAAACAATATGTATGCATTAACAAGCGGCTCAACAATAGATTTGGATATAAGCGACAGCAGTATGACAGTAGTAACATTAAACGGACAGATAGGAAACGGATTAGGAAATTTAGAGAAAAACGGATTAGGAAAGATAATAATGAGCGGTGTATCGGCAGCAAGCATATCTGATACGTTTATAAATGCCGGCGAATTGGAAGTATTAACAAATAACTTTGTATCAAATATTAATGTAGGTATACCGGGCATGTTAAGCGGGAACGGAACAATAACAGGAAATGTGACAAACAACGGACTGATAAGCCCCGGATACGTAAGCAGTAATCTCGACACAATGTTTGACACATTGACGATAAACGGCAATTATACTGAAAACGGAATATTCGCGTTAAGGCTGCACGAAGGCGGTATACCGATAAACGATAAATTGCAGGTAAACGGCACGGCTACGATAAATGACGGAACTCTTATAGATTTGGATTTAAGACGCGGCTTTGAGATGTATTTAATATATCCGGTATTACAGACAACAGACGGAGTAAGCGGAATATACAGCGGGCTTAAAACAATATATCCGTCATTTGACATAGTAGTCAGCGCAGACGCGAATAACGTGTATTTAAAACTTGCGGGAGTAGATACGGACTATGTAAATATACCCGGCGGCGGACATAATAACAGAGAAGTGGCAAGAATAATAGACAATATAACATCGGGAGGAGATCTTGATGAAATAAATAATTTATCTAAAATAATCGGAACAATGGATCCGCTAGACAGCGCAGGCAGAATAAGAGTAATGAATGAAATGGCGGGAAGCATATACGCAAACGCGTTATTAATGAGCGGACACCAGATGAGACAAGCATATCACAGAATACTGGACAGAAGAGAAAGCGGGCATGAAGGGTATAATCTGTGGGCAGGAATATACGGTTCGCAGAAAAAAATGGAAGAAGACAGTAACAGCTATGATTTTAAAGCGAGAAACGGTTATTTGATATTGGGATTAGAGAAATACAGCGAAAACAGTAACTTTATGATGGGTTACTACGGAAGCATAGGACAGCATGATACGCATCAGTGGAATGACGTGGTAGACATAAATGACTACAGAGGCGGATTGTACGCAGGGAGTTTCAAAGACAAATGGATAATAAGAGGGGAATTGAGCGGAGGCTACCAGCAGTATCAAGGCAAGAGGCAGCAACTGCTGCTGCAATCAAGAACAGAAAGCGAATATGACGGTTGGAACATAAATGCGAATGTGGAAACATTTTACAAAGTATATGAAAGTAACTCATTTAATTTAAGTCCATTTGCGGGATTGGACGGAAGCTTTATAAAGACGAGCGGATTCAGGGAAAAAGGGTTTGATAACGCTGCGGCGGTACTTACGGTAAAAGACAATCAGTTTGAGATATTGAACGCGGTAGCTGGAATAAGAGCGGAAAAAGAGGTCGGAATATTGAGATGGTACGGAGAATTAGGAGCGAGATATAATTTAAGAGGAAGCAAAGGGCAGTTTACAGCCAAGTTAAACAACATCCCTGAAGAAATGACAATATTCGGAGCAGGAAACAATTTGTTGTCCGGAAAAGCAGAAGCAGGATTCAGCGCTGATGTATGGAAAGGGTTGGAAGTATTTGCGATGGGTTCGTATGAAAAGGCAGACAGATTCTGGCAGGTAACCGGACAAACAGGGTTAGGGTACAGATTTGGAAACGCTAAGAAAGGAAATTTTGAAAAGAAAGCGATAGAAGAATCCAAGGAAGCGGATAAATATAATGCAATGGCGCAGGCGGCATTAAAAGAAGCTTTTGAAGCAGCGGATAGAGCAGAATTTCACGCAAACGAAGCAGAAACCGCGACAACTATAGAAAGTTCAAAAGAAGCTGCAAATAAAGCTAGAGAAGAAGCGAGAAAAGCAAGTCTTGCCGCCGAAAAAGCAGGCACCGCAGCGAGGCTGGCAAAAGGCGCGGCAGAAGAAGCAATAAAAGCTGCGAAAGAAACCGACGGATTAAGCGTGTCAGAAAAAGCAGCAAGAGAGAATAGAGCCAGATTAGCGTCACAGAAAGCGGAAGAAGCGGCAAAGTCGGCAGAGGAAGCGGCAAAACTTGCGAAAGAAGCAGCGGCGAGAGCAGGAAAATGGTCGCAGGCAGCCAAAGAAAGCAGTATAAAAGTAGAAAAAGAAATAACGATGTTTAAAGAAAAGGAAAAGAGCGGAGAAATCCAGATGGTGGAAGTAAAGGAAAAACCGAAAGCGAAAGTATTCCGTCTTACAAAGGCATTGTTCGACTTTGACAGAGCAGATTTAACGCCTGACGCAAAAGAAGCGGTAGCGGGCCTGGCAAGGGTATTAAGGGAAATGGAATATACAAGAATAACGGTAGAAGGGCATACGGATAATGTAGGCTCGGCTGAATATAATCAAACATTATCCTTGAGAAGAGCGGAAACAGTACATAATAAATTAGCGGAGTTGGGAATAGATTCGGATAAGATAGAAAAGACAGGGCACGGAATGACAAGACCGATAGCTTCGAACGAAACAGAAGAAGGCAGAGCGCAAAACAGAAGGGTGGAGATAGTCGTAGAGTAATGTAACGACAATTACGAATTTCAAATTACGAATTACGAATCAACGGCAAATAACAAAGTTTTTGTCTGTCATTCCGTTGAAAAACGGAATCCAAGTTAGTCTTTGTCCGTCATACTGAACGAAGTGAAGTATCCAAGAAATAGATTGCGGATCAAGCCCGCAATGACGGCTTAACTGAAACAATAGCGGCAGGCTTTAAAATTATTTTAAAGCCTGCCGCTGTTGTTTAAAAAATCTCTCAAAATTGATATAATTATCAAAAAATGACAGAGGATATTTCAACCATGTTCTGTCATGTTGAGCGGAGCAACGAAGTTGCGTAGTCGAAACATCCAGTCGTTAAAGATACTGGATTCTTCGGCGTAAAATGCCTCAGAATGACAAACTTCATTGAAAACAAAATGAAATATTTAATTGAAACCATAGGCTGTCAGATGAATGTATGCGATTCTGACGCTCTTTCCAACGCTCTTTTACTTCACGGAATGTCTAAAGCAACTGCTTTGACAGACGCCGATATAGTTATTCTTAATACATGTTCGGTGCGCGCCCAAGCCGAACAGAAAGCCTTTTCATATTTGGGCAGGGCGGAAGAATACAAAGAAAAAAATCCGAAAATAAAAATTGTGGTTATAGGCTGTATGGCAGAAAGGCTTGGAAGCAAAATAAAAAACAGGTTTAAATCGGTTGATTTAATAGTCGGCGCGAAAGATATAGATAATGCGGCAGAGAAAATACTAAAACTGCAGAGTGAAAAGTTAAGAGTTAAGAGTGAAGATAACGGCGTTAATTCCACTCTCCACTCTCCACTCTCCACTCTGTCACATACAGTAAAGTATGTGACTATAATGCGCGGGTGTGACAACTACTGTTCTTACTGCGTTGTTCCTTTTGTCCGCGGGCATGAAATAAGCTTAAACAGTTCGGATGTTATAGCCGAATGTAAAAAATCCGTGGAAAATGGCGCGAAAGAAATCATTTTGTTAGGTCAAAATGTAAATTCTTATAAATACGAAGATACAAATTTTTCAAAACTTATAAAACAGGTTGCTTCGATAGACGGACTAGAAAACGTAAGTTTTATGACAAGCCATCCCAAAGATTTAAGCGATGAACTTATAGACGTTATGGCGTCCGAACCGAAAATAAAAAAATATATTCATTTGCCGATACAGTCGGCGTCGGACAAAATATTGTCTTTGATGAACAGAAAATATACCTACGGGCATTATTTTGATCTTATTAAGAAATTGCGCTCTAAAATTCCTGATATTAACATAACTTCCGATATCATAGTAGGGTTTCCTGAGGAAACGGAAGATGATTTTAACGAAACTTTACAGGCTGTAAAAGACATACATTTTAACGCTTTATTCGTTTTTAAATATTCGCCGCGTCCTAATACAAAAGCCGCATTTATGAAAGATGACGTTTCTCTTGCGGAAAAGAAAAGGCGTCACAATTTAATTCTGGAAGAGATTAAAAAATACAAATGAACGAAAAAATAAAATATTCAATTTATGCTCTTATTATAGCGGCTCTAATGGTTTATTTTTTTGTTTATGCCGGCAATAAAATAGGAGTTTTCCAGAAAAATCCGTATAAAGATTTGATTGTTACATATTCCCAAAAATATTCCATAGATCCGCTGCTTGTTAAAGCCGTAATGAAAAGAGAGTCTAATTTAAAACCGAACGCGGTGTCTAACAAAGGCGCTATCGGGCTTATGCAGATAATGCCTAAAACCGCCCAGGAAATTGCCGGACAGCTGAATGTGTCTGATTATACAATTGAAAGGTTAAAAGAGCCCGAGTTAAATATAATGTTCGGCACTTATTATCTTTCCCAGCTTATTGCCTATTATAAAAACAACTTAATACTGGCTTTAGCAGCGTATAATGCAGGAATAGGAAATGTTGACAGCTGGCTTTTACAAAATCCCGAAGTCGCGAAGAAAATATCGCTTATTCCGTTCAAAGAAACAAAGAAACATACTAAATCTATACTCATAACATACAATTTTGACAAGGGAGCACAAAAATTAAGAAATCTGGTGACGCTAAAGAAACCTTAACGCCTTTGATGGCTCAATATTGGAATATAAAAGCAAAATATTCGGGAATGATACTTCTTTTTCGTTTGGGCGATTTTTATGAAATGTTCGGAGACGACGCTGTAAAAGCAGCGCCTGCGATGGAAGTAGTTCTTACGCAAAGAACGGGAATGCCGATGTGCGGCGTTCCGCATCATTCTGTAAACGTTTATATACGCAGACTTATAAGCAAAGGATTTAAGGTAGCTCTTTGCGAGCAGCTTGAAGAAGCGGGAACAGGGAAGGGTATAGTAAAACGCGGCGTTACAAAAGTTATAACCCCCGGAACCGTTTTGGAAGATTTGCTTTTAGAATCCAAAGAAAATAATTTTTTGATGTCAGTGATTTTTGACGAAACAACTCTTTCCGCGGCATTTGCCGCTGCTGATATTTCCACCGGAGATTTTTTTACTTCCGAAACAGACATAAAATCCATAGAAGCCGAAATTTCAAAATATAATCCCGGCGAAATAATAATTTCCGCGAAAAATATGCAGAATCCCAAAGTCGCGGATTTTGTTTCAAAATTAAAAACTCCTTTTTCGGAAGTAAACGACGAACTTTTTGAAACTGAAAATGCAAAAAACGCTATTGAAGATATTTTTAAAGAAAGAGCAAAAACTTTCGGGCTTAATAAAAAAGAAATCGTTTCCGCCTGCGGGGCGGTTTTATCGTACATTAAAGAAAATCAGCCTTTAAGTATAGGAATCTTTTCGTCAATAAACTACATTAAAAGTTCGGACTTTATGTATCTTGACGCCACCGCGATAAGAACTCTTGAACTTTTAAATTCCATGTCAACCGGTAAAACGGAAAACTCGCTTTTAGACGTTTTGGATTCAACAAAAACTCCAATGGGCGCAAGAGCCATAAGACAATGGCTTGTAAAGCCTTTAATGGATATTAAAAAAATTGAAAACAGACAAAAGATAGTAATGCATTTTATTGAGAACGGATTTGTCAGAAAAGAAATTTCGGAAAAGATGAAAACCATATCCGACATTGAAAGGATAATCGCGAGAATTTCGTCCGGAACAGCCGCTCCAAGAGATATTGTCGCTTTGAAAACTTCTCTTGTAAAGGTCAACGAAATATCAAAAACCTTAAAAGCCGAAGACGGGCTGTCTATAGAAATTCCCGAAAACTTCAAAGTTATAGAAAAAATAGGCGCTTTTGTTTTTGACGAACCGCCTGCCACGCTTAAAGACGGAAATGTTATAAAAACCGGAGTGAATGCTGACTTAGACGAATTAAGAAAAATATCCACGGACGCAAAAACATATATTTCAAACCTTGAAGCAAAAGAGCGGCAGGAGTCGGGAATAAATAATTTAAAAATCGGATATACTTCGGTATTCGGTTATTATCTTGAAATTTCAAAATCAAATGTTCATCTTGCTCCTAAACATTATGTCAGAAAACAGACAGTGGCTAACGGCGAACGCTACATAACCGACGAATTGAAAACTCTTGAAGAAAAAATTCTTTCCGCACAGGAAAAAATTTTAAGACTTGAAAGCGACATATTCAATTCTTTAAGGCAGGAGCTTTCACTTTTTACGGCAGATATATTAAAAACGTCGCAGATAGTTGCTGAGCTGGATATTTTTTGCGGGTTTGCATTCAATGCTTTAGAATACAATTATTCCTGCCCCGAGATTAATGACACAAATGATCTTTACATAGAGGAAGGCCGTCATCCTGTTGTAGAGCGGATATTAAAAGAAGGGGAATTTGTCGCTAATGATGTTTCTTTTGACGAAAGCTCAAGAATTATGATTTTAACCGGTCCGAATATGTCAGGTAAATCCACATATTTAAGACAGAATGCGCTAATAGTCATTATGGCTCAGATAGGTTCGTTTATTCCGGCAAAAAGCGCGAAGATTGGTTTGATTGACAGAATATTTACGAGGATTGGCGCCGGAGATAATCTTGCCGGCGGAGAATCTACTTTTATGGTGGAAATGACAGAGACTGCCAGTATATTGAATCAATACACGCAAAAAAGCCTTATTATTTTAGACGAGGTCGGCAGAGGAACTTCCACTTATGACGGAATGTCTATAGCGTGGTCTATAATAGAATACTTAGCCGATGATAAAAAGTCAGCGAATAAAGGCGCGAAGATTCTTTTTGCGACGCATTATTTTGAACTTACGGGACTTTCGCAGACTCTTAAAGGAATAAAAAACTTTAGCGTTGATGTAAAAGAGTGGAACGGAAACGTTGTGTTTTTACATAAAATAGTCGAAGGCAGCGCGGATAAATCTTACGGAATACATGTCGCGAAAATTGCGGGAATTCCTCATCAGGTGATAGAAAGAGCTTATAAGATTTTAAGAAAGCTTGAAGCAAATCCTATAGAAACTGCGAAAAACAGCGAAGCTCCTCAGATGGAATTTTTCTGCGCGTCTGAACCGCAGATTCTGGTAGAATTAAAAAATATTGAAGCCGATAAATTAAGCCCTATGGATGCTTTTAATATAATCAGGGAATGGAAGACAAAATACAAATAACGACCGATGATGAGAAGATGGGACGATGGGATGATGAGCAAAAACAAGGAAATTGTGTAGTTGCTCAACCTCTCACCTTCTCAACCTCTCAACTTCTAAGGAGTAGTTGTGGATAAAATAATAATCAACGGCGGAAAAAAATTAAAAGGCGAAGTAAAAATATCAGGGTCAAAAAACTCCGCTTTGCCTATACTGTTTGCGTCTCTTTTGACTGACGAGCCTGTTACAATTACAAACGTACCCTCTCTTGCAGATATAAACACGACAATAGCGTTTTTAAATTTTATAGGCAAACCTGCTGTAAAAAAAGGGGCTACTCTTAAAGCGCTGGCTTCAGGGAAATATAAGCATATAGCGCCTTATGATTTGGTGAGAAAAATGCGCGCGAGCGTTTTAATAATGGGACCTCTTTTGGGCAGATTGAATAAAGTGGATGTTTCACTGCCCGGCGGCTGCGCGATAGGCGCAAGACCGATAGACATTCATCTTGAGGCATTTAAAAAACTCGGTACGGAAATAGAGGTTGAAGAAGGATATGTAAAGACTTCCTGCAAAAATGGTTTGCAGGGCGCGGACATAAAATTCAGGTTCCCGAGCGTTGGGGCAACAGAAAATTTAATGCTTGCCGCTGTTTTGGCGAAAGGCACAACAAAAATAATAAATGCCGCGAGGGAACCGGAGATAGAAGATTTAGCCGAATTTTTAAATAAAATGGGCGCGAAAGTTTCGGGAGCCGGATCTAAAACAATAACAATAGAAGGCGTTGATAAACTTTATGGCTGCAGCCACAAGGTTATTCCCGACAGAATAGAAGCCGCCACTTATTTAATCGCCGCGGCAATAACTAAAGGCGAAATACTTATCAAAGACGCAGATCCGAAACATCTTAAAATTGTAATAGAAAAACTTCAAAAAGCAGGGCTTCTTATTAAAACAACCGAAAGTACAATTTACGCGAAATGGGTTAAAGATTTAAAACCGCACGACATCAGTACAGAGGTTTATCCGGGATTTCCTACCGATATTCAGGCTCAGTGGATGGCTTTGATGTGTCTTTTGAAAGGCAAGGCGTGCGTTAAAGAAAACGTTTTTGAAAACAGATTTTTACACGTAGCCGAACTGCAAAGATTAGGCGCGGATTTAACCGTTGACGGCAGAATGGTTGACATAAAAGGCGTAGAAAAGCTTTCCGGCGCTCCTGTAATGGTTTCCGATTTAAGAGCCGGCGCCGCATTGGTTTTGGCGGGTCTTGCCGCGAAAGGCAAGACAACAGTTTCAAGGATTTATCATCTTGACAGAGGTTATGAGCTTCTTGAAAAAAAGCTGAAAAAGCTTGGCGCGGATATAAAAAGAGTCAGATAAATATATAACAGCCGTCACAAAAGAGGTTGAGATGGTGGGAAGATGAGTAGAAGAAAAGACACTGCCGTTACTCAACTTCTCAACATCCATTCATCTCATCTTCTGCAGTTTTGATTGAAATTTTTATGTATTTTTAATAAAATATATCAATTATATTTGCATATTCTTATTATTAGAGGTTTTTAATGAAAAAATATTTTTTATCAATAATATTTTTGACGGTTTTTTTTATGCTGGCTCACGCGGACACTAACGTTATTTCGCATGTCGATATCAGCGGATTGATAAACGTTAAACATAAAACCGTATTATCCGTAATAGACGCCAAAAAAGGCAAAACTTATACTCCCGATATGGCAAGGGATGACGTGCGCGCTATTTTGGAACTCGGCTATTTTGATGACGTCGAGGTTCGTTTCGACAAGGATACCGGAGAAATGGTTTTTATCGTTATGGAAAAACCTTACATAGAAAATATTAATTTTAAAGGCAATAAACAATTTTCTAAAGGTAAACTCAAAAATGAAAGCGTTTTAAAAGAAAAAGATTATTACGATTTAGGGAAATTTGAAGAAACAAAAAGAAAAATAATGTCTTTATATAAAGACGCAGGTTTTGTTGACGCCCAGATAGACGTTTATCCTACCGTTGACCCCGACACAAACCGTATGACTATAAATTTTCTTATTACGGAAAATAATAAAATCGTAATAGGCGGAATAAGAATAGAGGGCGTTATCGCCTTTACGGAAAGCAGAATCCTTAGACTGATGAAGACTAAAGAGAACAAAGTTTTCAGAGAGGATATTTTTCAGAACGATCTCAGAGCAATAGAAGCTTTTTATAAAAACAACGGTTTTATGGATTATAAACTTGTAAGTTTTACGGATTCTTTAAATGAAGACCGGACTAAAATGTTTTTAACGCTGAATATAAGCGAGGGAATAAGATACGAGATCGGAAATATAACGTTTGACGGCAATTTTGCCGTTGACGACAAAGAAATGAAGAGATTGATAAAATTTAGCAAAGGCGATATATTCAGACAGGATAAAATTTTTGAGTCTATTCAGGGAATTTACGAAGTTTACTCCGACAGAGGCTTTCTTCATACAATCGTTACGCCGTCGTTTGATAAAGGAGCAAGGGATGGAATTGTCGATATAAATCTTTCCGTAAAAGAAAATTCGGTAGTATATGTGGGTAATATTTATGTTGACGGACTTGTTTCTACAAAAGAAAAAGTAATAAAAAGGGAAATTCTGGTAAAAGAAGGTAGCGTGCTTGCCGCCGGAAAAGTGCGCAGAAGCGTTGAAAGAATATATAATCTCGGATTTATTGAAGCTGCGGAGCCGCAGATTTTGCCTACCGGTTCGCCTGATATTATGGATTTGGTTTTTAATATTACCGAAGGCAAGCCCGGAATGATTACGGCTGGCGCGGGCTATTCTTCTGTTGACCAGTTTGTAGGTTCGGTGCAGTTCCAGCATATGAATCTTTTCGGTTTGGGGCAGAGACTTAATCTGTTGTGGGAATTCGGCTCCAGAAGGCAAAATTACGAAATAGACTGGACTGAGCCGTGGATATTTAATAAAAATGCGAGCTTGACTTTAAGCGCTTATAATATTGAAAGAAAAAGAGATTACGGCAGCGTTACCGACGCTTATAAAGAAAACAGACTAGGTCTTGCGGCTAAAGTCGGTCCCAGAATAAGCGATACAATAGCGCTTTTATTCGGTTACACTTATGAAAATGTACAATTGAATGATATAGACTCCCGCATAAGACAACAAATAGAAGAAGCTACCGACTTGTCAAAAGACAGAACGTCAAGCGTTATGGGTCAGATAGCCTACGATACCAGAGATTATATTTTTGATCCTTCAAGAGGCCAGAGACAGCTGCTCAGCCTGCAGATGGCCGGCGGTCCGTTCGGCGGAAACGTGAATTTTGTCAAAGGAATGTTTAAATCTACATGGTTTGTGCCTACTTTTTGGAAATTTGTTTTATCGTTTAATTTAAATGTCGGCGCGATAGGTCCTTACGGCGGGCAGGAAGATGTTCCGATTTATGAAAGATTTTATGTCGGCGGCGCAGATACAATCAGAGGATATAAATACAGAACCGAAGTAGGCCCTGTTGACGGCGGGCAGTTTATGAGCGTTTTAAACGTCGAATATAAATTTCCGATAGTTGCGGAAAAAGGCAGAACCGTATTGCAAGGCGCGTTTTTCTACGATATCGGAGGAACATGGCTTAATTTCGGAGATATAAAATTTGCTCTTGGCACCGGAGAGAGAAATTTGCGTTCCGGAGTCGGATTCGGCATAAGATTTGCCACGCCTGTGTTCCCGTTAAGGCTTGACTGGGGATACGGTTTAAATCATAAACCCGGCGAAGCATTGCAGCAGTTTTATTTTACTATAGGAAACATTTTTTAACGGCAATTAACAAATAACAGTTAACAATTGTTGTGTTTCGGCATTGCCAAAACCTGTTAAATTGTAATTTATTAATTGTAAATTGTTAATTTTTATGATGAATAAATTGTTAGTATCATTTTTATTTTCAATATTGTTTATTTCTCAATCTTTCGCTATTGAGATTCCTTTGGTCGGGGCTATTCAGAGAGATAAAAAAAATGAAACTACAATATTATTTGTTGATATGGAAAAAGTTTTTGCGGCGCATCCGCTGACAGAGAAATATAAAACCGATCTTAAAAATTTTGCAAACACAAGAAAAACTGCTCTCGATGAAATGGTAAAACAGTATAAAAGCATGCAGGAAGAGATTCAGAGCATGTCTTTAAAAATAGTAGAAGCCGAAGAGAATAAAGATGAACAGCTTTTATCCGAAATCGCGAAACGTTACGATGAAGTAAAGAAATCTCTTGCGGAACAAAAAGAAAAAATCGACGATTTGACGAAGCGCACTAAAGACGAACTGTCAAGAATGGAAGAAAACAATTCTTTAAACGTATTAAAGGAAATTGAACTTTTAATAAAAGAAATTTCAAATAAACGCGGTTCAACCGTAGTCTTAGAGAAACAAAGCGTTTTATGCACAACTGAAGATTGTCAGGATATTACCGAAGAAGTTATAAAGCAATCCATAAAAAAACAATAATAAGGATTTTAAATGAAAATTACGGCTTACGATCTTTCAAAAATAGTTTCCGGTGAATTTGCGGCGGGAAATAAAGATGAGATTGTTATTGGCGCTAACGGTCTTGCCGAAGCGAAAGCCGGCGAAGTTTCTTTTTTGGGAAATTTAAAATATACGCAGGACGCTTTGAAAACAAACGCGAGTGTTATTTTTGTTTCCTTGGATATGGACATATCGCTGTTTGCCGGCAAAACTCTCATTAAAGTTAAAAATCCGCAGTTCGCGTTTTCAGTTGTGCTTAACATTATAGATAAAGAAAGGCTTTCGGAAATAGAGCCTAAAATACATGATTCCGCGTCGATTTCAGACAGCGCGCGTATAGGTAAAAATGTTTATATAGGCCAGAATGCCGTGATAGAAGACGGCGCCGGTATCGGCGATGGAACAAAAATATTTCCGAATGTTTATATCGGTAAAAACACAAAAGTCGGCAATAATTGCATTTTTTATCCTAATGTAGCAATAAGGGAAAATGTAACTGTCGGTGACAGAGTTATTTTGCAGCCGTCTATAGTAATAGGCGGAGACGGATTCGGTTTTGCGACGGTTGACGGCGTAAACCACAAAATTCCGCAAATAGGAACTGTTGAAATCGGAGATGATGTTGAAATAGGCGCTCACACTACAATAGACAGGGCTACGGTTGGCACAACAAAAATAGGAAAAGGAACAAAAATAGATAATCTTGTAATGATAGCCCATAACGTTCATGTCGGTGAAAACTGCATAATAGTGGCTCAAAGCGGCATAGCCGGTTCTACAAGGATAGGAAACAATGTAATAGTCGGAGCGCAATCCGGTCTAGCGGGTCATTTGAAAATAGGAAACAATGTTATGATTGCCGCCCAGTCAGGAATTTCGGGAAATCTGGAAGACGGGGAAAAAGTCGGCGGAAATCCTATGACGGAACTTAACCAAAGCATAAAAATAAGAGCGACGCTTAGAAAACTTCCTGAAATGTACAGCGATTTGAGAAAAATTAAAAAAGAAATAGAGGACGGAAAAAAATAAAATGGCGAAACAGACTACAATTGCAAAAGAAGTTTTTGTTGAAGGGATAGGACTTCATACAGGGAATAAAAGCAAAGTTGTTTTTAAGCCTGCTCCCGTAAATTACGGAATAAAATTTATAAGAGTTGATTTGCCTGAAAAAACCGAAATAGGTGCGCTTTGGTCTGACACGGCAGCCGGAATGGCGGTAAGAGGCAGCGTTATAGAGAAAAACGGAGCGAGAGTTCACACAATAGAACATATCATGTCTGCGTGTTTTGCGTTGGGAATAGATAATCTTATAATTGAAATAGATAACAATGAGCCTCCGATTTTAGACGGCAGCGCGAAAATTTTTGCGCAGACTCTTGAAAACGGCGGAATTAAAGAATTTGACGCGCCGAAAGAATATTATGTTTTGAAAGAACCTATACATTTTGAGTCCGGAAAAACTAAAATTTCTGCTTACCCGTCGGATAAGTTTGAAATTGAATGTTTTATAAGTTTTGACCATCCTTATATAAAAGAACAAAAATTATGTATTGCTAATGTAGACAAAGATACTTATTTAACGGGTCTTGCGCCTGCTAAAACTTTCTGTTTTGATTATGAAATCGAATATTTGCAAAAAAGCGGTCTTGCGCTCGGCGGAAATCTTAATAATGCCATAGTAGTTTCTTTAGACGGTATACATAATGAAGAACCTTTAAGATATCCGGATGAATTTGTAAGACATAAAATATTGGACTTAATCGGAGATTTATACCTTGCGGGCAAACCGATAAAAGCCAGAATAGTCGCAGATAAGCCGGGACATCAGAATAATATCGGTTTTGTGAAAGAGTTTATCAAAAAAGCAATTATACAAAAAGATACGGAGGCGAAAATGACAGATGCCGTACAGCCGGCTGCCGGCGAAAGAATATTAAGCCATGAAGAAGTGTTAAGTATTATTCCTCACAGATATCCTTTTATAATGATAGACAAAGTGAAAATAAACCCGGCGGAGCCTTCAAAGGCTACGGGATATAAATGCGTAAGCGGAAATGAAGGTTTTTTTCAGGGGCATTTTCCCGGCGCGCCTATAATGCCGGGCGTTTTGATTGTCGAAGCAATGGCGCAGACGTCATGCGTTATGTTTTTATCAAGACCGGAACTTAAAAACAGCATTGCGTATTTTATGTCTATAGATAACGTTAAATTCCGCAGACCCGTAAAACCCGGAGATTATTTGGAGCTTAAAGTCGAGGTTTTAAAAGACGGCGGAAAACGCGGAAAAATGAAAGGGCAGGCTTTTGTCGACGGAAAGCTTACTACCGAAGCTGAATTTATGTTTATTATTGTTGACAGAGAGGAAGGAACATTATGATACACCAAACGGCGATAATTGATAAAACCGCTGTTATTGAAAATAATGTAGAAATAGGTCCTTATGCTGTTATAGGTCCCGAAACGATAATCAAAAGCGGAACGAAAATTCACGGTCAGTGTGTTATTGAATACTCTGAAATCGGCGCGAATTGCGAAATTTTTAATTTTTCATCAATCGGAAAAAGACCGCAGGATTTAAAATATCAGGGTGAAAAAACAAAGGTTATTGTCGGCGACGGCACTACGGTAAGAGAATGCGTAACGTTAAACAGAGGAACTGCCGCGGCGGGACAAACCGTAGTAGGAAAGAATTGTCTTCTGATGGCATGCGCCCATATCGCTCATGACTGTATTTTGGGCGACAATGTAATAGTCGGTTACGGCACAGGATTAGCGGGACACGTTGAAGTCGGTGATGATGTTATTTTCAGCGGAAGTATAGGCGTTCACCAGTTTTGCAAAATAGGTCATTCGGCTATGATTGCCGGAGGAGCCAAGGTAGTAATGGATATAATACCTTTTGCAATGGCTCACGGCGACAGAGCTGTTTTGAACGGTTTGAACCTTGTCGGAATGAAGCGCAAACGCATGAAATTATCCGAAATTGAGGAAGTAAAAAACGCGTACAGGGTTTTGTTTATGTCAAAACTTGTTCTTGCAGACGCTTTGGCAAAACTTGAAGAATCTCAGTCTCAGCACGTTAAGGATATAGTAACTTTTATAAAGAATTCTCAAAGAGGAATTGTACGTCCGTAAAATGACAAAGTACAAATAATAAATAACAATTAACAAAGTTCAAAAAGCTTTTCCCTCGCCCCTTGCGGGAGAGGGCAGGGTGAGGGGTAACAAGAGTATATTTATGATACATCAAACTGCGGTAATCGACAAAAGCGCAATAATTGAAGATAATGTAGAAATAGGTCCTAATGTTGTAATCGGCAAAGACGTAATTATTAAGTCCGGTTCTTCAATTGGGGCTAATTCATATATAGAGTTTGCTGAAATCGGTAAAAATTGCAAAATCTTTAATTCCGTTTCCGTAGGCACCTCTCCGCAGGATTTAAGTTATAAAGACGAATCCGCGAAAGTTTATATCGGCGATAATACTACTCTCAGAGAATTTGTAAATATAAACCGCGGCACGAAAAAAACCGAAAAAACTATCATAGGCCAAAATTGTTATTTTATGGCATCGTCGCACGCCGCACATGACTGCAGGGTTGGCGATAACGTAATTATCGGTAACTGCACTATGCTTGGCGGTCATGTTCATGTAGGTGATAATGCTTTTTTAAGCGGACTTGTCGGAGTGCATCAGTTTTGCAAAATCGGCAAGGGTGTAATGGTCGCGGGCGGTTCGATAATAACTATGGATGTTATTCATCACGCTATGTGTCACGGCGACAGGGCTGTTTTAAGCGGTTTAAATCTTGTCGGAATGAAAAGACGGAAAATGACCGCTGACGAAATACAAAATATAAAAGAAGCGTATAAAATTTTGTTTATGTCTAAATTATTATTAAATGACGCATTGGCAAAGCTTGAAAATTCTGAATCCTGTCATGTAAGAGAAATTGTAGATTTTATAAAGACCTCAAAAAGAGGAATTTTAAGACCCGAATAAGGCAGATGATGAGAAGAGAAGATGATGGGAAGATGGGCAAAGACTTTACTCACCTTCTCAACCTCTCAACATATCATCTTCTTGGTTATTTTTATGGAAAATATAGGTTTAATCGCAGGTAATAACAGATTTCCTTTTCTCGTCGCCGAAGAAATAAAAAAAAGAGGCGACAGAGTCGTTTGCATAGCCTTAAAAGAAGAAGCGGATCCGGAACTTGAAAAAATCTGCGATAAAACCTTTTGGCTGCCTCTCGGGAAAGCCCAAAAAATCATAGATTCTTTAAAAAGCGAGAACGTTAAAACCGTTATAATGGCTGGTCAGGTAAAGCATGTCCGCATTTATTCGGCTTTAAATTTGGACTGGCGCGCTATTAAACTTATGGGAAGTCTTGTAAATAAAAAAACCGACACTATTTTAGGCGCGGTAGCCGGCGAGTTTGAAAAAGACGGCATGAATCTTTTGCCTTCCCATATATATTTAACCCATCTGCTTGCTCCTAAAGGTCTTATATCGGGTAAAAAACTTAATTCCGATGAACAAAAAGATGTTGATTTTGGTTTTAAAATAGCAAAAGGAATAGCCGGTTTTGACATAGGTCAAACCGTAGTTGTAAAAGATAAATCTGTTTTGGCGGTGGAATCCATTGAAGGAACAGACGAATGTATAAAAAGAGCGTATGCTCTAGGCGGAGAAAATTCCGTTGTAGTTAAAGTAGCCAAACCTAATCAGGATTTCAGGTTTGATGTTCCGGTTATAGGCGTTAAAACAATTGATATTTTAAAAGAAAACAAAGTCAGAGTGATGGCTGTGGAAACAGGAGTTACTTTGATTTTAGATAAAGATGAAGTCATAAAAAAAGCAAACGAGTCAAATGTTACGATAGTCGGAGTATAACGACAATTAATAATTAATAGATAATAATGTTGGAGTTTCGGTGAAACCGAAACATACTTAATAGGTTTTCGTTTTGCGAAAACACAACAATTATTCATTATTAATTAATGACTAGCGTCAACAAAAAGGAAAAAATATGATTAATGTTGCAAGTCCGATTATTGGGCAGGAAGAAAGAAAGCTTATTAATGAAGTTCTTGATTCGAAAATTTTGGCAAGCGGAAAATATGTCGCGGAATTTGAGCAGTCTTTTGCTAAATATTGCGGTTCGAAATTCGGCATAGCTAACGCGAACGGAACAACAGCTTTGCATACCGCTCTTTTAATGTGCGGCGTTAAAGCCGGAGATAAAGTCGTAACTACTCCGTTTTCTTTTATAGCTACGTCTAATTCCATACTTTTTTGCGGCGCGAAACCGATATTTGCGGATATTGATCCCGAGACCTATAACATTAACCCTGTTGAGCTTGAAAAAATATTGAAAAAAGAAAAAAATGTTAAAGTCGTACTTATTGTCCATCTTTACGGTCTTCCGTGCGATATGGAAGCGATTTTAAAATTAAAGAAAAAATATAAATTCAAACTTATAGAAGACTGTGCTCAAGCTCATGGAGCCGAGTATAAAGGCAAGAAAATAGGTTCTTTCGGCGACGCTTCTGCTTTTTCATTTTACGCCACAAAAAATATGATGACCGGCGAAGGCGGAATAACTTTGACTAACGACGCGAAATCCGATAAGTACGGAAGGCAGGTTATAAACCACGGCAGAGACGGACATTCAACATTTACCGTATTGGGATATAATTACAGGCTTACAAATCTGGCGGCGGCAATCGGTATAGCCCAGTTGAGACAGCTTGACGGCTGGACTGCGAAAAGAATCGCAAATGCCGATAAATATAACGAAGCTTTTAAAAGTTTGGATTTTGTGAAAACGCCCGTAATTCCGTTAAAGTATAAACATGTGTTTCATCAATATACTCTGCGAGTTAAAGCTTCCGAAAGGGCAAAATTTATGCAGTATTTGAAAGACAACGGCGTAGGCTGCGGAATCTATTACGATACAGTTTTATACAAACAGCCTTACTATAAAAAACTCGGATACAAATCAGGGTTATGCCCGAATGCGGAACAAGCGGCAAAAGAAACTGTTTCTTTGCCTGTACATCCGTCAATTTCACAGACTGACGTTGAAAAAATAATAAAAGTCGTACAGAGTTATAAAAAATGACAAAAAGACACGCCTGTCATCCCCGAATGTTGTAGTCGGGGATCCACGTTAAATACAAAATGGATTCCCGACAAAAACACTCGGGAATGACACGACAAAAAACAGGCTTTTAGGGGAATAAATAAATGTTAAAGAAAATTTTAGGGGCGATTTTCGGATCGCAAAACGAAAGAGATATTAAAGGAATAATGCCGATAGTCAATAAGGTCAACGCATTAGAGCCTTCCATACAAAAACTTTCCGATGACGAATTAAAAGCTAAAACAGTTGAGTTTCGCGAAAGACTTGAAAAAGGCGAAACTCTTGATGATATTTTGCCCGAAGCTTTTGCCTGTGTCAGAGAGGCGTCAATCAGAACTATAGGTTTAAGGCATTTTGACGTTCAGATTATAGGCGGTTATATTTTACATAAAGGTAAAATTGCCGAAATGCGTACCGGTGAAGGAAAAACATTGGTCGCGACTCTGCCGTCGTATTTAAACGCATTGCCTGCCAAGGGTGTACATATAGTAACGGTCAACGATTATCTCGCGAAAAGAGATAAAGAGTGGATGGGTACTATCCATGAAAAACTTGGTCTTACGGTCGGCAACGTTTCTCATGAGAATAATAACGAAGAAAGGCGCGCCAATTATAATTGCGATATAACTTATGTTACAAACAGCGAACTCGGGTTCGATTATTTAAGAGACAATATGGTCGTTTCCAAAGAAGACAGGGTCATGCGTCCTTTGAATTACGCGGTTATCGACGAAGTCGATTCGATTTTGATAGACGAAGCCAGAACACCTTTAATTATTTCCGGAGCAGGGGAAGAATCTACTGATAAATATTATGTTTCAAACAGAGTAGTCCCGATGCTTAAAGGCAGAAGGGTGACTGAAAACGAAGAAATAGACGCGAAGTATAAAGGAATAGATTTGTCCGCAGGTTACGATTATCTTGTAGATGAGAAGAATCATTCGGTTGTTTTGACCGAACAAGGAGCCCAGAAAGCGGAAAGAATATTGGGCGTAAAAAATATTTATGATGACTTGCAGGCGCAGTGGGTGCACCATATAACACAGGCTGTAAGGGCGCACGAGTTGTATCACCGTGACGTAGAATATGTCGTAAAAGACGGTGAAATTATTATCGTTGATGAATTTACGGGAAGGCTTATGCCGGGCAGAAGATGGTCGGACGGACTTCATCAGGCCGTTGAAGCCAAAGAAAATCTTCAAATAGCCGACGAAAACCAGACTATGGCAACAATAACGTACCAGAATTTTTTCAGAATGTATAAAAAAATCGCGGGTATGACGGGTACAGCTTCAACGGAAGCGGCGGAATTTTGGGAAATATATAAGCTCGGCGTTGTTGAAGTACCGACTAATAACCCCATGGTAAGGAAAGATTTTGCCGATGTTATTTACAGAACGGAAAGAGAAAAAGACAATGCTGTAATTAATGAAGTTGAATCTTCGTGGAGAAAGGGTCAGCCGGTTCTTGTCGGTACGAGAACTATCGAAAAGTCTGAAAGACTTTCGGCGATGTTAAGAAAAAAAGGCATTCCCCATCAGGTTTTAAACGCGAAATACCATGAACTTGAAGCGCAGATTATAGCTAATGCCGGAGCGAAAAGTTCTGTAACCATAGCCACCAATATGGCGGGAAGAGGTACCGACATTGTTTTAGGCGCCGGGGATCCGACGCAAAATGAAGAAGTAAAATCTTTCGGAGGACTTCATATTATAGGTACCGAAAGACACGAATCGCGAAGAATAGACAATCAGTTAAGAGGACGCGCCGGCAGACAGGGCGATCCCGGTTCTTCAAGATTTTTCTTGTCTACCGAAGACGAATTAATGAGACTTTTCGGTTCGGACAGAATAGGCATTTTTATGCAAAAGCTCGGGCTTAAAGACGGTGAAGATATACAGCATCCTTTGATATCGAAAGCTGTTGAAGGCGCTCAGAGAAAAGTTGAAGGACAGAATTTTGATATAAGAAAGCAGCTTATAGATTTTGATAACGTAATGAACAAGCAGAGGGAAGCTGTTTACAGCGTCAGAAATGAAATTCTCGAAGGCGAAGATGTAACCGAAACCATTAAAGATATGATAAAAGAGTCTGTCAGCGAGAAAATACAGCTCTGGGCAAACGCGAAATATCCAGAAGAATGGGATTGGAACAGTATAGAATCATGGCTTTTGAGAATTTTCGGCATAAAGTATGAAGTAGACAAAGACGCGATTAGTTTTGTAACTCAGGAAGCTCTTGAAGAAGATTTGGATTCGAAAATAATTGAAGCCTATGAAAGAAGAAAAGAGCAGCTGACTCCGGAATTGCTGGAGCATATTCAAAGAATGGTCTTGCTGCAAATGATAGATTCATTGTGGAAAGATCATTTGTATGAACTTGACCAGTTAAGACGCGGAATCGGTTTTAGAGCTTACGCGCAGAAAGATCCGAAAAGAGAGTATCAAAAAGAGTCATTTATTTTGTTTGAATCAATGATGAAAAGAATAAGAGAAAATACTGTAGAATACATTTTTAAGGTGCAGGTTGATGTAAGACCTCAAGGGATAATGAAGCCTCCTCAGGACGCGACGCAGTATAAAGATGACGGCGCTAAAATAAATCCCGAATTGAAAAAGCCGGCAAGCGAGCCTGTTAAGCCTAAAGATTTAAATAAAATAGGCAGAAATGATCAGTGTCCTTGCGGCAGTGGAAAGAAATATAAGAAATGCTGCGGAGCTTAAACGGCAATTACGAATTCAAAATTACGAATTACGAAATGAAACAAATATACAAAAACATTTCTCTTTCAGTTTTAACAGGTTTATTGGCGGTTGCCGCATTTCCGAAAATAAGCCTGTTTTTTTTAGCGTGGATAGCGCTTGTGCCTTTGGCTATTGTACTATCTCAGTCAAACGTTAAGCAATCGTTTTGGTATGCGTTTTTGTCGGGTTTCATTTTCAATGCCGCGGGACTTTACTGGCTTATTCCGATGCTTCATTTTAATACCGGGTCGTATATTCAGGCTTTTGCGGCTTCGTGCGCATTATGGGTATATATGGCATTGTATTGGGGAGCGTGGGGCTGGTTTTTTTGTGTAGGAAAGCGGACTTTTTCTTCTCCGTGGATTCTTGCCGTGTTTGTGTCGGCCGCATGGGTTGTTTTAGAGTTTGTGAGAAGTTATTTATTAACGGGCTTTCCATGGATGCTTATCGGTTATTCGCAATACCGTTTTCTTGAGATAATACAAATAGCTGAATTTACCGGAATTTACGGCGTGTCGTTTATTATAATTTTTTGCAATATGCTTTTTTATTTTTGGGCTGCCGACAAAAGAGGGAATAAATATTTATACGCCGCATTATCTTTAATAATAGTTCTTTCTGTTTTTGGCGCTTTCAGATTTGAAAAGTTTAAGTTTTTCGGAAATGAAGAATTTACCGCGGCGATAGTTCAGCCTAATGTTGATCAGTATAAGAAATGGGATCAGGCGCATAGAGATGAAATTTTATTAAGTCTGGAAGATTATGCCGCTAAAATATCCGGCAGTAAAGTAGATTTGGTCGTATGGCCTGAAACGGTTTTGCCGGATTTTATTCCTCATAATAAACAGGTTCTGTCAACCGCGAAAAGAATCGCAAAAACAGCAGGCGGCTTAAATATTATAGGAGCTCCTTATAATGATGAATCGGGAAGATGGTTTAACGCGGTTTTTCAGTTTGGAGAAAAAGGTTATACATCCATTCATAAAAAGAATCATCTTGTCCCATTCGGCGAATATGTTCCTTTTAGAAAATTTCTGGGCAGATTTTTTAGCGTTTTAAACGAAATGGGAGATTTTGAAACAGGAAATGGTATAACGGTTTTTACCGACGGTAAAATTTATGCGGGACCCACAATATGTTCCGAAAACTTTTATCCTGATATATCAAGACAATTTTGCCTTAACGGCGCAAGAGTTTTGACTAATCACACTAATGATGCGTGGTTTTTTGATACGGCTGCTCCATACCAGCATTTTATGATGAATGTTTTCAGGGCTGTTGAAAACCGCAAATCTGTTTTGGTTTCGGCAAACTCGGGCGTATCCGGAATTATTGAATCGTCGGGAAGAATAATTTCTTATGTTCCGGCAGAGCGGGAAGCGCTGATAATAAGCGAATTTTTACAAAATAATTTCCTGTCGTTTTATACAGTCCACGGGGATACTTTTGTAAGAATATGCATATTGGTTTTAATATTTTTGTTTGTAATGATTTTGATTTTATAATTTAGAAGATGAGAAGATGGGAAGTTGGGAAGATGAGCAAAGGCAAAGGCTTTTTTGTTCTTGTCGTTACTCACCCTCTCAACTTCTCATCATCTCACCTTCTTATCATGGGAGTCAATTATGTTAGAAAATCAGAAAGAAAGAATAGGGGAATTAAGGGGGTCTCTTTGATATAGATTCTAAATTGAATCGAATCAAAGAACTTGAAACAGAGATTTCAAACCCTGATTTCTGGAATGACCAGAATAAAGCAAAAAAAGTTATGTCGGAACTTGACGCTTTGAAAAATTTATGCGCTCTTTGGAATGACATGAATACGCGCGTAAAAGATTTGGCGGATTTAAAAGAGCTTGCCGATTTGGAAAACGATGAAAGCCTTTTAAAAGATGTTGAAGAAGGCGGCAAAAAACTTGAAAAAGAGTTGTCCGCGTTTGAAACAAAAATGAAACTCAGCGGAGAGCACGATAAAAATAACGCTATTATGTCTATTCATTCCGGAGCCGGCGGAACGGAATCCTGTGACTGGGCGCAGATGCTTGTGAGAATGTATTCAAGATGGGCTGAAGATAAGGGTTTTGACATTGAAGTCGTTGATAGTTTAGACGGCGATGAAGCCGGAATAAAAAGTATTACAATGATAATAAAGGGCGAGTATGCTTACGGTTTTTTGCAATCCGAGATAGGCGTTCACAGGCTTGTAAGAATTTCTCCTTTTGACTCAAATAAAAGAAGACACACCTCTTTTTCATCGGTTGACGTAATACCCGAAGTTGATGATAATATTGACATTATTGTTGAGGATAAGGATATAAGACTTGATACGTACAGAGCAAGCGGAGCGGGAGGACAGCATATAAATAAAACCGATTCTGCCGTCAGGATTACCCATTTGGCTACAGGAATAGTCGTACAGTCCCAAAATGACCGTTCGCAGATAAAAAACAGAGCCACGGCGATGAAACTTTTAAAAGCAAAACTCTATGAGCTTGAACGCGAAAAGCAGCGCGCTTCTTATGAAAAACATTACAGCGAAAAAGGCGCGATAGAATGGGGCAGTCAGATACGTTCTTATGTGTTTATGCCGTACCAATTAGTAAAAGATAACAGAACCGGTTATGAAACGTCACAGGTTGCGTCTGTAATGGACGGCGAAATTGACGATTTTATCGGCGCGTATCTTTCGTGGAAACTTGAAAATAAAAAGAAATAATAAATTGGAATTATTTATTGACATATTAAGTTGTCATATTGAGCGTAGCAACGAAGTTGCGAAGTCGAAATATCTGCCTTTTAACAGCAGACCCTTCGACTACGCTCAGGGTGACAAAACAAATACTGTGTCAATGAATAATTCCGTAATAATTTAAGAGGAAATTTTATGAGCGCGGAAAAAAGAATTATTGAGTGGATAGTTTCGGATTTGGAATTGCCGGAAGGCGGCGTAAGAAATACGGTTTCAATGCTTAGCGACGGAGATACTGTGCCTTTCATATCCCGTTACAGAAAAGAAAAAACAGGAAATCTTACGGAAATAAATGTCCGCGATATAGCCGACAAACTGCAGTACTATATAGAGCTTGAAACCAGAAAAGAAACCATAATCAACAGTATTGACGAGCAAAAAAAACTTACGGCGGAATTAAGAAAACAGATAGAAGAATGTAAAGAAAAAACAAAGCTTGAAGATATTTATCTTCCGTATAAACCCAAACGCCAGACTAAAGCTACAGTTGCAATAGCCGCGGGATTAGAGCCGCTTGCGTTAGAAATTACGGAACAAAAACGCTCAATGAAAGAAAACAGGGAAGAAATTCTTAAACAATATTTGAATCCTGAAAAAGGAATAGACACTATTGAAAAAGCTGTTGCCGGCGCCATAGATATTGTTGCCGAACAAATTTCCGATAATGCCGCAATAAGAGGCTTGCTCAGGAATTTTATAACAGTAAACGGCAGCATACGCTCCAAAGCTACCAAAGCCGCGGAAAATCTAAAAACAAAATATGATATGTATTACGATTACAATGAGCCGTTGAAAACCGTTCCCGGACACAGGCTTCTTGCCATAAGGCGCGGTACGAATGAAAAAGTCTTGTCCTGGAAAATAGTTCTTGAAGACGATAAAGCCGTTGATTTGATACTTTCAAAAGTCGCGGTAAATAATCGTTCGCTTTTTTATCCGGAACTTTTTAATTCCGTTCAAACCTCTTATGACAGACATTTATATCCGTCTTTACAGGTCGAAATATTCGTATCAAAAATGGATGACGCCGATAAAGACGCGATAAACGTTTTTGCCACTAACGCCAAAAATCTGCTTTTGGCTCCTCCGGCAGGACATAAAGTCATAATGGGTATAGACCCGGGTTTCAGGACCGGCTGTAAAATTGCGGTAATAGATATTAACGGTAATTTTAAAGAATATCATCCGGTTTTCCCGCATGAGCCTATGCGGAAAGTAAAAGAAGCCGAAGATATTTTAATTGACCTGATAGAAGAGTATTATGTGGATCTTATAGCTATCGGCAACGGAACAGCGTCGAAAGAAACTGTTTCTTTTGTAAGGGAAGCATTAACAAAAACAAAGCATACTCCCAGAGTAATAACAGTCAGCGAAGCAGGCGCGTCGGTATATTCCGCGTCTCCTTTAGCGTCTTTAGAGTTTCCGGATTTGGACGTAACTGTAAGAGGGGCTATAAGTATTGCAAGAAGGCTGCAGGACCCGTTAGCAGAACTTGTAAAGATTGATCCGAAATCGATAGGCGTCGGACAGTATCAGCACGACGTTAACCAGATACAGCTTAAAAAGCAATTAGACGGAACCGTAGAATCAGCTGTTAATTTTGTAGGCGTAAATTTGAATTCGGCTTCCACGGAACTATTGTCTTATGTTTCAGGCATAGGAAAAACAGCCGCGAAAAATATAGTTCAGTACAGAACTAAAAACGGTTCATTCAAAGATAAAAAAGAACTTTTAAAAGTCAGCGGGCTTGGCGAAAAAACTTTTGTGCAGTGTGCCGGGTTTTTAAGAATACCCGGAGGGACAAACCCTCTTGATAATTCTGCTGTCCATCCCGAAAGTTATACAGTTGTGGTAAAAATGGCTCAGGATTTAGGCGTTGACGTATCGGGACTTGTGGGGAATGAAAGCCTTATAAAAAATATTAATCCCTCAAATTATGTTACGCCCGAAACAGGTATTTTGACTTTAAACGATATTGTCGCGGAACTCAAAAAACCCGGAGTCGACCCGAGAAAAGATTTTTCAGGCTTTGAATTCAGTACGGAAATTAATACTCTTGATGATTTAAAAGAGAATATGATACTTGACGGAACAGTAACAAATGTCACAAATTTCGGAGCTTTTGTAGATATCGGCGTTCATCAGGACGGGCTTGTTCATATTTCAAAGTTAAGTTCCAGATTTGTTGATAATCCGTATCAGGTGGTTTCAGTAGGCGAAACTTTAAAAGTTAAAGTTCTTAAGGTAGACGCCGAACTTAAAAGAATAAGTCTGGAAGTTGTAGGGAAGTAAAACTTAAGATTGCATTAAATATAAAATGCTCATAATTTTTGTTGAAAATAGAGAAGAAAAATGATAAAATTTTGTTATGAAAAAAATAATTAAGACAAGACAAGACAAGACAAGACAAGACAAGACAAGACAACAACTTAAATGTTTTTTATTTAATAAAAACGAAGTTTTAAAAATACAAACCGTTATATCTTAAACAGATATAACGGTTTTT